>OBWM01000856.1_pt1 | contig 21185 bp, 15 predicted proteins | sample 1538041 | NCBI WGS metagenome assembly OBWM01 (sample SAMEA2580049, study PRJEB22360) | human gut metagenome | biome: human gut; feature: human-associated habitat; material: faeces | place: Denmark | collected 2008/2010
TTTGCGGCAATAGCCGATATCCACGGTTGCGATTCCTGCCGTGCCATGTGGCTTGCGGCTTTTCCTCAAGAAGAGCGTGCCAAAGCCGCCGAAGCCATGCAACTGTTTAAGGAAGCCAACAGAGTACTCAACCGATTGGATGAGGTAATTACGGTGCAATGCATTTACAGGCTGTGCAGCGCCAATGCGGAAGGGGACAATCTCCTTATCGAGGATACGGTATTCCCCCTGCTCCGTCAGCAGACCCCTCATCCGGACAGAAGTCCGTTTCTCTGCCTGAGCGATTTCATACGGCCTCTCTCTTCCGGGGTGGCAGACACGATAGGCCTTTTCGCATCTTCCGTCAGTGCGGAAAGTGAAAACTACTACAAAGACGACCCTTACAAACATCTCCTCGTACAGACCCTGACAGACCGGCTTGCCGAAGCCGCAACAGAAAAGATGCACGAACATGTGCGCAAAGCGGTCTGGGGATATGCTCCCGACGAATCGCTTTCCATTCCGGACTTGCTGGCTGAGAAATATCAAGGTATCCGTCCGGCGGTAGGCTATCCTTCCCTACCCGACCAATCCGTAAACTTCATATTGGATGAACTGCTGGATATGAAACAGATAGGTATCACACTCACCGAAAACGGGGCCATGTATCCGCATGCTTCTGTATGCGGTCTTATGTTTTCACATCCCCGGTCACACTATTTCGCCGTAGGCAAGATTGGTGAAGACCAACTGGAAGATTATGCCCGCCGACGCGGTAAGCCGATTGATGAAATGCGAAAGTTTCTTGCAGCCAACCTGAAGAGTTAAGAGCCGGGAGTGTGATTTTCCGGTTTCCGTTACGACAAACAAATAAAAAGCGATTCGAGAAACAATACAATGGAAAATATAGAACAAGAGTTTATGTCCGTCATACGGGAATACGAGCGCGTCATCTATAAGGTGTGTTACCTGTACACCACTCCGAACGCGACTCTTAGCGACCTGTACCAGGAAGTAGTACTCAACATCTGGAAAGCTTTTCCTAAATTCAGAAAGGAATGTAAAGTCTCGACGTGGATTTACCGTATCGCCTTGAATACCTGTATCAGCTTCATACGGAAAGAAAAGAACATTCCGGAGATTGTAACCCTCACACAGGAAGCCGACCGCAGCGAAGAGGACGACGAGACGCAAGCCATGTTACGGCAACTCTACCGGATGATAAACCGGCTGGGGCAACTGGAAAAGTCTATCATCCTGCTTTATCTGGAAGAGAAGAGTTATGAGGAGATTTCCGAAATCACCGGACTGACCGTAACCAATGTGGCTACCAAACTCAACCGTATTAAAGACAAACTGAAAAAGATGAACAAGGAGGAATAATATATGGAACTGGACGAACTGAAAAAATCATGGAATGCATTGGATGCACAGTTGCAAAAGGAACCTATCGCCGATGAAAAACAAATAAAGGAACTGCTTGCGAGCTATAAAACAAATACCCGGCGCAGCCTGAGGCGGCTCGTTATCCTGCAACGCTTCTCGCTTGGAGTAGGTGCGGTGGGGCTGGCCGTCATCCTGCTGATATGGCTTTTGCTACCTACTTTCGGCTTCAATGAACACTTGCAAAACAAGACTGCCATATTTCTGGCTTTCATCACCGTCACCATCCTCGGCGGTATGTGGTGGGACCGTAAAACTTACCTTTGGAACAGGAATACCCGGGTGGATGAGATGTCCGTAGCCGAAGTAAGCCGGCGCATGGCCACGTTCCGTTACTGGACCCGCTACGAAGTGTGGGCAGTAGCTGTCTGGGCCGTTATCTTCACCGCACTGTTCTACTGGGTAATGGATTACTACACGATGCCTCTCATAGCGCAAGCCGCCATGCTGGGATTCTGCGTCATCTGGGACGTAATTCTTATTTATTTCATCTATAAAAAGGTTGTTTATAAGCATCTCGACAGTATTAAAAAGAATATAGAAGAACTCGAAGATATATGCACCGAATAACTCTTATACTCATTTTATTCCTGCTTCTGCCGGATATGTACATCTACCTGGTGTACATCGTAAAGAAAACGCGTAACATAGTCTGGCGCAGTACATATTGGCTTCCCACCGCTATGTTGGTGGCCATATACATGTATTATATCTATATGACAGGGGATAATGCCCTTTCACATCATCCGCAAGGCATCGGCAGGCTGGCAGTGGCCGTGATGCTGTTCGCCGTTCCGAAAACGGTGTTCATGCTTTGCTCGCTGCTGGGTATACTGATGCGGGGAATCAGCCGGCTCCTGTCGCTCGTCATTTTCCGCACGCCGTTCAGAAGCCCCCGCTCTCCTTTCGTCGCACACCGGCTTCCTTACACACTGCTCGGATTGATATTGGGGGTAATCAGTTTTGCCAATATTCTTTACGGAGCCATTGCGGGTATCACACGCTTTGAGGTAAAGGATGTCGAGTATCGCTCAGCCAACATACCCAAAGGCTTTGACGGTTATCGCATCCTTCAGCTGTCGGATATACATATAGGCAGCTGGCTGGGGAATCCAGAAGCTGTCCGGCATTTGGTAAAGCTGGTGAATGAGCAGAAAGCAGACCTTATTGTCTTTACCGGTGATTTGGTTAATCAGCAAAGCCACGAGCTGGACGGTTTCAAGGAGATACTTTCCCGGCTCCATGCTCCCGACGGAGTATATTCTATTCTCGGCAATCATGATTACGGGACTTACTACCGTTGGCGTAACCGAAAAGAGGAAGCGGCCAATTTGGAGTATTTAATAGAACAGCAAAAAGAGATGGGCTGGAAAATGCTGAATAACGAACATGACATTCTATATCATAAGGGCGACAGCATAGCATTGATAGGTGTCGAGAACGACGGGGAGCCGCCTTTCTCACAATTCGCCGATTTGCCCAAAGCCATGCAGGGCACGGAAGGTATGTTCCGTATCCTGCTCAGCCACAACCCTACGCACTGGCGACGTGAAGTCCTGCCGGGCTCGGATATAGAGTTAACCCTTTCCGGACATACGCATGCCATGCAGATGGAAATGTTCGAACATTCGTTAGCTTCTCTCATCTACCCGGAATGGGCGGGTATGTACTACGAAGGCAAACGAGCCTTGTATGTCAATGTCGGCATAGGATATGTGGGACTGCCTTTCCGCTTCGGTGCATGGCCCGAAATCACCGTTATAAAATTAGTTAGCGAGAATGAGTGACAAAATCTAAAAAAGGTCTATCTTTGTGGCAATAAAATCCAAAACCTATGAAAATACTCTATAATATTTATCAGATTTGCTTTGCACTGCCTATATTATTGGTGCTGACTATTCTTACCGCACTGGTCACAATTGTCGGCTCCTTATTGGGTGGCGCTCATTTCTGGGGATATTATCCGGGTAAAATATGGTCACAACTGATTTGCTATCTCCTGCTTATTCCGGTAAAAATAAACGGACGGGAGAAGCTCCATAAACGTACTTCTTATGTATTTGTCCCCAATCATCAGGGGTCTTTCGATATTTTCCTGATTTATGGCTTTCTGGGAAGAAACTTTAAATGGATGATGAAGAAAAGCCTGCGTAAGATTCCATTCGTGGGCAAGGCTTGCGAAAGCGCCGGGCATATTTTCGTAGACCGTTCCAGCCCCCGGAAAGTGCTGGCTACCATGCGTCAGGCAGAGGCTTCCTTAAAGAACGGAGTGTCATTAGTGGTATTCCCCGAAGGTGCACGCACATTCACCGGACATATGGGGTACTTCAAGCGAGGAGCTTTCCAATTGGCAGACGAACTGCAACTGGCGGTAGTACCTGTGACGATTGACGGTTCGTTCGAGATACTTCCCCGTACCGGCAAGTGGATACACCGTCACCGCATGATACTAACGATTCATGAACCGATTGCTCCTAAAGGACAAGGGGCGGAAAATATTAAAGCGACTATGGCTGAAGCTTATACAGCGGTAGAAAGCAGTCTTCCGGAGAAGTTTAAAGGAATGATTAAAAACGAAGACCAAGACCGTTAAGGCTCTTGATCCATACTGATCTATTGACCGGAAGTATCAGTAGAAGCATTTTGCTTGAGACGCTGATGTTCCTTTATCAACTGCATATTTTCTTTCGCTTTTGAAAGGAAATCCTCTACCATCTCATTCCGTTTGAATGCTAATGGAGCGGTTCGCATAATATCCTCTATCTGCGGAGTCATGATAGGATACGGTAATGTACTGCACATCATCATAAACACACTTGGTCCCAAGACATTTTCATAATTGTCAGTGATGAACTGCTTCACATAGCTGTTCATTTCCTTCACAAGGCTTTCCCCTTCCCGCTCCAATTCCTTATGGACATCTTCCAGATTAGCCCCGTCCAGCACCATACGCGCTTCTTTACGGTCAAGTTCCTCTATTTGCAGTTCCAAAGTATTCCTTTTTTTTATAAACTCATACAGTTGGTTATTAAGGAATGTACCCTTGGCCGTTAGTTGCGTGTTCGAGATAGAAACTTCTATCTTACCGTTTTCCAAAACAAGCGGCATAATTCCTTCATCATCCATATAGAGAGTTACCATCATCACAGAATCAACACAACCTTTCATCGAAAATAGTCCATGAACCACCTCGGACGAGTCAATTGTTACCCACTGCCCGTTTTGCAGTGTTTTAAGAAATAACATTTTACCATCGAGACTGGTTACCGAAGAATTTCCTTCAATCTTATATTTGCGACTACAAGAAGAGAAAGACACAAGTAACAACAAAAAAGGCAAGATATAGTTTACATTCATTCTAATCATGCAGGAAACGATTTATGAATTACACGCGGCAAAGGTATTAATATTCCTTATAAACCGGATAGAAAGAAAGGAATTTTCATTTGGTTTACGTATTTTTGCACAATCATAAATCATAAAACCGGAGAAATATACATGTCAACCTATGCTCCTTTCGCCAAACCTCTTTATGTAATGCTCAAACCCGTAGGGGCTGTATGCAACCTGGCATGCGATTATTGCTATTATCTGGAGAAGTCCAAACTGTATGTAAACAATCCCAAACATGTGATGAGCGATGAACTGCTGGAAAGGTTCATTGAAGAATATATCAATTCGCAAACGATGCCGCAAGTATTATTCACCTGGCATGGCGGAGAAACCCTGATGCGCCCGTTGGCCTTCTACAAAAAGGCTATGGAACTGCAAAAAAAGTACGCCAACGGCCGGACGATTGATAACTGCATACAGACAAACGGTACGTTGCTTACCGACGAATGGTGCGAGTTCTTCAAAGAGAACAATTGGCTGGTAGGCGTGTCCATCGACGGTCCGCAGGAGTTTCACGACGAGTACCGCAAAAACAGGCTTGGAAAGCCTTCTTTCGTCAAAGTGATGCAAGGCATCAACCTGCTGAAAAAACATGGGGTGGAATGGAACGCGATGGCGGTAGTGAACGACTTCAACGCCGACTATCCCCTTGAGTTTTATAATTTCTTTAAAGAGATAGGTTCCCGCTATATCCAGTTCGCTCCTATCGTAGAACGGATTACACCGCATCAAGACGGACGTCATCTGGCTTCACTGGCCGACAAGGAGAAGGCTGCCGAACTGGCTGATTTCTCCGTCAGTCCGGAACAATGGGGAAACTTCCTCTGCGCCCTGTTCGATGAATGGGTGAAACAAGATGTGGGGACTTATTATATCCAGCTCTTCGACTCCACCCTTGCCAACTGGGTGGGTGAGCAACCGGGCGTATGCTCTATGGCAAAGACCTGCGGGCATGCCGGCGTAATGGAGTTCAACGGTGATGTATATGCCTGCGACCACTTTGTATTTCCGGAATATAAATTAGGAAACATCTATCAGAAAACACTGGTTGAAATGATGTACAGCGAGCAACAGCAGGCTTTCGGACTGATGAAACAAAAATCACTCCCTACCCAGTGCCGGGAGTGCGAATGGCTGTTTGCCTGCAACGGCGAATGTCCTAAAAACCGCTTTGCACATACCGCAAACGGTGAGCCCGGACTGAACTACCTTTGTGCCGGTTACCGGAAATTCTTCAAGCATGTGGCTCCTTACATGGACTTTATGAAACAGGAATTGCTGAATCAGCGTCCGCCTGCCAATATCATGGACGCCATCCGGGAAGGAAAATTCAAATAACATATAGTAAATTAATTAATAACAATAACAAGGATGAAATTAACGAAGTATTTGATTGCGGCTATTGCCGTGCTGACAGTCTGCTCCGTACGCGCAGACGAAGGAATGTGGTTACTGCAACTCATGAAGCAGCAGAACTCCACCGACATGATGAAGAAACAGGGATTAAAACTCGAAGCCGATGATTTATATAACCCGAACGGTGTATCACTGAAAGATGCCGTCGGTATCTTTGGCGGCGGTTGTACCGGTGAAATCATCTCACCGGAAGGATTAATCCTTACCAATCACCACTGCGGTTACGGAGCAATCCAGCAACACAGCTCGGTAGAACACGATTACCTGACAGACGGTTTCTGGGCTAAAAACCGCAGTGAAGAGTTGCCTACTCCGGGATTGAAATTCCGTTTCGTACATCGTATCGTAGACATCACCGGCCTCGTAAACGAGAAAGTCAAAGCCGGAGAAGTGACGGAAGTCAATGCGCTGACAGCTCCGTTTCTCAACAAACTCGCCAAAGAAGAACTGGAAAAGAGCGATTTGAACGGCAAACCGGGTATCGAGGTAAAAGCATTACCCTTCTATGCAGGAAATAAATTCTACCTGTTCTATTATAAGGTATATAGCGATGTACGGATGGTAGCCGCTCCCCCCTCCTCAGTAGGAAAGTTCGGCGGTGAAACAGACAACTGGATGTGGCCTCGCCATACGGGCGATTTCTCCATGTTCCGCATCTATGCCGACAAGAACGGAGAACCTGCCGAATATTCCAAGGACAACGTACCTTTGCAAACTCCTAAATATCTGCCGATTTCCATCAAAGGCCTGCAAGAGAACGACTATGCCATGATTATGGGCTTCCCCGGCAGAACCAGCCGTTACCTCACCCAATCGGAAGTGAAAGAACGCATGGAAGCAGACAACCAAGCCATGATTGACATGCGCGGCGTCCGCCTCGATGTGTTGCGCAAATATATGGATGCCAGCGATAAAACCCGTATCCAGTATGCCAATAAGTTTGCCGGAAGCAGTAACTATTGGAAGAATTCCATCGGCATGAACAAGGCAATCATCGACAACGACGTATTGGGTACCAAAGCGGAACAGGAAAAGAAATTCGCCGAATTTGCCAAAGGCAAACCTGAATACGAAGGCGTGGTAGACAAGATGGACGGTATCATCGCCAAAAGAATGCCCGTTACCCGCCAGCTCAATTACCTGTACGAAGCATTGAGCGGCGCCATTGAATTTGGCAGCCCGTACATGATTATGGACAAGATTAAAACCGCGCTGGAAGAGAAAAACGATTCACTGCTCACCGCAAGCACGGCGCAACTGGAAGAAGTATTCAACGACATCCACAACAAAGACTACGACCATGAAGTAGACCGCGCCGTAGCCAAAGCCATTTTGCCGGCTCTCGCCCAAAAGCTGAAACCGGAAGAGCTTCCCGCTTTCTATCTGACCGTTCTGAACAAATACAAAGGCGACTACAACGCTTTTATAGATGATATATACGACAACTCCATCCTCTCCAACCGTGCCAACTTTGACAAGTTCATGAAAAAGCCAACCATAAAGGCTATCGAGAAAGACCCCGCCACAGCTTATTCTCGTTCAAAAGTAGAAAAGTTAAGAGCTGTCGCCATGGAAGAAAAAGCGCTGAGTGAAGGCCTTGACCTGCTGCACAAAGCATACATCCGCGGTTTAGGTGAAATGAAGCTGCCCGTACCGTCTTATCCGGACGCTAACTTCACCATCCGTCTGACTTACGGTAACGTGAAATCATACAGCCCGCGTGATGCAGTGCACTACAATTACTATACCACCACAGACGGTATCCTTGAAAAAGAGAATCCCGAAGACCGTGAGTTCGTAGTACCTGCCAAGCTGAAAGAGCTTATCCTTAATAAAGATTTCGGACGGTATGCCATGGCAGACGGCACAATGCCCGTTTGCTTCCTGACGACCAACGATATTACCGGCGGTAACTCCGGCAGCCCGGTCATCAATGGTGAAGGCCAACTTATAGGCTGCGCGTTCGACGGCAACTGGGAATCCCTGAGCGGTGACATCAATTTCGATAACAACCTGCAACGTTGCATCGCACTGGATATCCGCTATGTACTCTTTATTCTGGAAAAACTGGGAGACTGCGGACACCTGATAAAAGAAATGAACATAGTCGAGTAACCGTTATTTTCCCGGCTACACACAATACGACTGAGGTACCCTAAGTATACGACTGAGATACCCTCAGTCGTATACTTAGGGTACCTCAGTCGTACACAGCGACTCCCCCCTCTCATAATACCTTCTAACGCACATTTATTATGAAACATTTAAGACTATCAATACTATCATTATTCCTTACATCGGGAGTTCTTTCCACCTATGCCGATGAAGGGATGTGGATGCTGACCGACCTCAAACAACAAAATGAAGTCGCCATGACGGAGCTCGGTCTGCTGATTCCTGCCGAGCAGATATACAATCCCGGCGGTATAGCCCTGAAAGATGCGGTAGTACACTTCGGTGGCGGCTGCACAGGCGAGGTTATCTCGGCAGAAGGACTGGTACTGACCAATCATCACTGCGGTTACGGAGCTATCCAGCAACACAGCAGTGTGGAGCACGACTATCTGACCGATGGTTTTTGGGCAATGTCACGCAACGAGGAACTTCCCTGCAAAGGACTTACCGTAACCTACATCGATGAAATAATGGACGTAACGGATTACGTCAACGACCAATTGCAGATAGATTCCGATCCGAACGGCACGAATTATCTGTCGCCCAAATACCTCACCATGATAGCCGACCGCTTTCTTTCCGAACAAGGCATCACACTGACATCCGGCCGTAAAGCGGAACTGAAAGCGTTCTATGGCGGAAATAAATACTACCTGTTTCTCAAGACTACTTACAGTGACATCCGTATGGTGGGCGCTCCCCCTTCTTCCATCGGCAAATTCGGCGCCGATACGGACAATTGGATGTGGCCCCGCCACACAGGAGATTTCTCTTTGTTCCGCATCTACGCCGACAAAGACGGACAACCGGCAGCTTACAACCCGGACAATGTGCCCCTGCAGGTAAAAAAGCACCTTACTATCAGTCTTGCCGGCTATCGTGAAGGCGACTTTACATTCGTCATAGGATTCCCCGGACGCAACTGGCGCTACATGATTTCCGATGAAGTGGAAGAACGTATGCAGACCACCAACTTTATGCGCCACCACGTGCGCGATGTCCGTCAGAAAGCCCTTATGGAACAAATGCTGAAGGATGATGCCGTACGCATTCACTACGCAAGCAAGTATGCCTCATCCGCCAATTACTGGAAGAATGCCATCGGCATGAACGAAGGACTTGTACGCCTGAAAGTACTGGATACGAAACGCGCGCAACAGGAACAACTCCTCGCACGCGGTCACGCCTTAAACGACAGTTCCTATCAGAAAGCTTTCGACCAAATACGCAGTATCGTGAAGCACCGCCGTAATGCTCTCTATCACCAGCAAGCCATCCAGGAAGCATTGATTACGGGTCTTGACTTTATGAAGATTCCGAATACCACCGCATTGGCCACAGCCTTACAGAGCAAGGACAAAGCCAAGATAAAAGCCGCTTCCGACAGCCTGCAAATTGCAGCCGATAAATATTTCGCATCCGTCCCCTTCCCCGAAGTAGAGCGGATTGTAGGAAAGAAAATGTTGCAAACCTACATGAAATATATTCCCGCCGAACAACGCATAGGTATCTTCAAGGTTATCGACAAGCGTTTCAAGGGTGATAGTGATGCCTTTATCGATGCCTGCTTCAAATATTCCATCTTCGGCAGCAAGGAAAACTTTGCCAAGTTTATCCGTAAACCCAGTTTGTATAAGCTCGGTAACGACTGGATGACATTGTTCAAGTACTCCGTTACCGACGGTCTGCTACAAACCACCATCGCCATGATGGATGCCAACCGTAACTATAACGCCGCCCATAAAGTATGGGTCAAAGGAATGATGGATATGAAACAGGAAGCCGGCACCCCCATCTACCCGGATGCCAACTCCACCCTGCGCCTGACCTACGGACGCGTATTGCCTTATAAGCCCGCCGACGGTGTGGAGTACGGCTGTTACACCACTCTGAAAGGAGCGATGGAAAAGGAAGATCCCAACAATTGGGAGTTTGTAGTTCCGGCTAAATTAAAACAATTATATCAGGCCAAGGACTTCGGACGATATGCGATGCCCGATGGAGAAATGCCCGTCTGCTTCATCGTAAATACAGACAATACGGGTGGTAATTCCGGCAGTCCGGTGTTCAATGCCAAGGGTGAATTGATAGGTACGGCTTTTGACCGTAACTATGAAGGACTGACAGGTGACATCGCTTTCCGTCCCTCTTCACAGCGTGCAGCTTGTGTAGACATTCGTTATACTTTGTTCATCATAGACAAATATGCCGGCGCTTCGCACATTATCAAAGAGCTGACGATTAGTGATTAGTACATAGTAATGAGTAATTAGTTATTACTAATTTACAATCGGGCGTGAACAAATCTCCCGTTTATCTGTTATATACTCATAAACTATTATAAAAACAAAGATTATGGAAAAGTTTGAAGAATTAATACAATCAGAAAAACCTGTCTTGGTGGATTTCTTTGCTACCTGGTGCGGACCTTGTAAAGCCATGCATCCTGTATTGGAAGCATTGAAAAGTGAGATTGGCGACAGAGCGCGTATCGCAAAAATCGATGTAGACCAACATGAAGCATTAGCTGCAAGCTATCGTATACAGATGGTTCCGACTTTCATCCTGTTCAGAAAAGGTGAAGCCGTATGGCGTCATTCGGGTGTAATCAGCGGTAAGGAGCTTAAAGCCATTATCGAACAAAACTCATAATTAAGAAAATGAAGAAAATTATAGCTATGACCGCTCTCATCTTTTCAAGCATACTGACTTATGCCTGTACCGATGGAGCCAAACAAAAACAAGCGGAAACGCAAGAAACTACTCAAGACGGCAGCGTAATCGTAATGAACAAAGATATGTTTATCAAGGACGTATTCGATTACGAGAAATCCAAAGAGTGGAAATATAAGGGTGACAAACCTGCCATCATCGACTTGTACGCCGACTGGTGCGGACCCTGCCGAATGACGGCTCCTATCATGAAGGAACTGGCGAAAGAATATGCCGGGAAAATCGTGATATATAAAGTCAATGTGGATAAGGAGAAAGAGCTGGCCGCTTTGTTCAATGCCACCAGTATTCCTTTATTTGTCTTTATTCCGATGCAGGGTGAACCTCAGCTGTTCCGCGGAGCTGCCGATAAGGCAACTTACAAGAAAGCGATTGATGAGTTTTTATTGAAGAAATAATTAGCATCAACAAGAAGTTAACTGTATTATAAGCAATAAATTAATATAATTGCTTCCTATAAGTTAACATTATCAAAAGAGCAAGTTAACATCATCACAATAATAATGTTAACTTGCTCTTTTGATAAAGATACTATAAGATTATCGGCATCTCTTGCCATGCGCCGTCATACATTTCCATTACGGTGTTATAACCGGCTTTCTTCAATGCCTGTAATGCTTCCGGACGACCGCTATTAATCCGTTCCGGATAGTGAGAGTCACTATTTACTTGAACACGGATCCCCAAACTGTGCAATAACGGGAAATAGCGTTCATTGGGATAGAAAGTACCCAGTTCATGATAAGACTTGGTATTGATTTCCACCTGATAACCACGCGCGGCAATGTCCTCAAAATACTCTTTTACAAGCATATCATACCAAGGTTCATCCAGCAAACCGGGACGATAACAAGACGCGTTATAATGCATCTTATCCGCATGCCCTACTATATCGAAACCTCCTAACTCCAACATACGCCTCAATCGTCCGTAGTACAAACGCACTACATGTTCCAAGTCACCACCAAACTGTTCATCCACTATTTGTTTGAAAATATCAGCCGGAACATCCACATCTACAACCTCCGATTTCTCATTGTACAACATATGTACGGAACCGATACAATAATCCAATGGCAACTCCCGGAAGCGGAGAATAGACGGATTACTCTCTTCATTCAGGTAATCTATTTCCAAACCGAGATAAAGTTCTATCCTCCGAGCATATTTCTGTTTCATCCGATGAAATTCTGCCAGATAGTCGTTCATACGGTCCCACTCCATGGTCCATGCCGTAGAAAAAGGCAGTGGGGCATGGGATGAAAAGCCATACGAAGTAAATCCCTCGCTCAAGGCAAACCATACAAAGTCTTCCATACCGGCACGTCCGTCACAATACAGACTGTGACTATGATAATTCGTCAGATTTTTACTCCTGCTCATCTTCTTATTCTTTAATTAAATTATTAAATAGGTATTGAAAGTTAGATTGTATCGGTAAAGCTGAGTTTATACCAGTAATAATCAGTTTATATCAGTAACGATGAAATAGCGTAACCTAAGGCTGAAAGTTTTTTTATCTTTAAGCCTGAAAGGCTCTTATCTTATAGCCCGGGGTAACACCCCGGGAATAAATGTTCCCGGCATTCTGCGCCCTGTAAGGGCAAAATATTTGCAGATTCATCTTTTGCCCTTACAGGGCGCAATGTTATTCATATTCGCATTCCCGGGGTGTTACCCCGGGCTATAAGATAAAAAGGCTTTCAGCCTTAGGTTACGCTATTTCATCGTTACTGATATAAACTGATTGTTACTGATATAAACTAAATTTCAATATTTACTTATGCATGTTTACTGATACATGTTTATTATACACGTTTACTTATTACACGTTTACTTATACATACTTACTTATTCCCTAACTTCAGTTAGACTCTATTTCGCTTAATTCCAGCCAGCGCATTGTCTTTTCATCAATCAAATCCGCCAATTCCGGCAAGCGTTTCGACTTCTCCGTCAATTCATCTACGGACAGCGCGCCGCTACACAGAGCTTCTTCAATGGATTGCTTCTCTGCTTCCAATGCCGCTATATCTTGTTCGAGTTGTTCAAATTCACGCTTCTCCTTGAAAGACATACGGCGTTTTTCATTCAAACGCACTTTCGCCGTCTTCTCTTCCTGAGCTTTTGCCGCTTCTTTTTCCTTCTCTCGCTCCTGAGCGGTTTTCGCATCCTTCCAGTCGCGATACCGGGTGTAATTGCCGGGGAAATCGCGAATGTCTCCCTGACCGTTGAATACCAATAAATGGTCTACTACCTTATCCATAAAGTAGCGGTCGTGGCTCACCACAATGACACATCCCTTGAAATTCCGCAAATATTCTTCCAGTACATTCAATGTAACGATGTCAAGGTCATTGGTGGGCTCATCCAACACCAGAAAATTAGGATTACGCATCAATACCGTACACAGATAAAGACGGCGACGTTCGCCACCGCTCAATTTATAGACATAGCTGTGCTGCATTTCGGGTGTAAAGAGAAAATGTTGTAAGAATTGTGATGCCGTCAGACGCTTGCCGTTACCCAACTCTATCACTTCCGCAATGTCCTGCACTACATCTATGACTTTCATCTGTTCGTCAAACTGCAACCCGTCTTGAGAATAATAACCAAAACGAACGGTTTCGCCGATGTCCAACGCACCGCTATCCGCTTGTTCATGTCCCATCAGTATCTTGATGAAAGTAGATTTTCCCGTACCGTTATTTCCCACAATACCCATCTTCTCATAACGGGCAAAGATATAAGAGAAATCATCCAGTATCTTCAAATCACCGAATGACTTATAAAGATGGTCTGCCTCAAATATTTTACTGCCGATATAAGATGCTTTTACATCCAGCTTTACATTATCATTGTTGAAGCGTTGCTTGGCTACCTTCTCCAACTCATAAAAAGCGTCTTCCCGATAGCGCGCCTTATGGCCTCTGGCTTGCGGCATACGTCGCATCCATTCGAGTTCCGTACGATACAGATTATTGGCGCGTTCTATCTCTACGGTTTTGGCTTCGATACGCTCTTCACGCTTTTCCAGGTAATAACTATAATTGCCCTTGTACTGATATATCCGACGGTTGTCTATTTCAATAATCTCCGAACAGACACGGTCGAGAAAGTACCGGTCGTGTGTCACCATCAACAGGGTAAGGTTGGTACGACGCAGATAGTCTTCCAGCCATTCGGTCATGTCAAGATCCAAGTGATTGGTGGGTTCATCCAATATCAAAAGATCGGGTTCGGTGATAAGTGTATTGGCAAGCGCTACGCGTTTCAATTGTCCGCCGGAAAGTGATTTCACCTGTTGATTGAAATCACGGATTTTGAGTTGGGAAAGGATCTGTTTGGCTTTTTGTTCATATTCCCAGGCTTTCTCATGATCCATACGCGCCAGAATCCCGTCCAAACCGGGATGTCCGTCCGTCTCCATGCAACGTTCATATTCCTTAATCAATTCCACGGTACTGTTGCCATGATGAAAACAAGCTTCCAATACGGTCAGTTCTTCCGGATATTGAGGGTCTTGTTCCAGATAACCAACTCTTATATCGCGTCTGAAAGAGATTGTACCGCTGTCATAACCTTCTTTTCCGGAAAGGATATTAAGCAATGTAGACTTGCCGCTTCCATTCTTGGCAATAAGCCCTACACGCCGCCCTTCGGATAGACCAAAAGATATATTCTCGAATAGTACCAAATCGCCAAATGATTTGGTTAAATTTTCTACTTGGAGAATTGAATTTACTGCTGCCAAAACTTATTAAATTGAGAATTGAGAATTAAAAATTGAGAATTGCCATACGGGACGGCAAGGGGTATCAAAATAAGGGCTGTTATGAAAGCAGGTTCTTATAAACCTCTGCAAGATTGCAGGTTTCTCCGGCTTTCACTTTGCTCCATACTAATTTCATCGGGTCTATCATAGTATTGCTTGCGATATTCGTTAGAACAGGCGCTTCGCGATTACCGTCAATCAGCGTGTACCATTCCAAGCCGTCTACTTCATTGGCTAAAATAACGCAAAGTGTAATGCCAAGTGCAAGCCATGCCTCTTTCTTTTTGGCGCTGATACTGCCATTATCCATTATCTGCTGCATATTGGCTATATCTTCTTCTTGTCCTTGAAAGTCTTTCTTCAGCAATTCCTTCACTGTGGTACTTACCCACTCGTATGCCTCGTTTATCTGATAAATTTCAGAAAGGCGTACCGGGATTATTTCTGCCGGATACTTCTGATTGGCTCTGCGGACTTCCAATGAAGCTATGATATCTTCGGCCTCTACCACTGATTCGCCTTTGCGCACTGTAAACGAGCATTCAAAAGCGACATCGTCTATTCCTGCAATCCAAAGATGGGAAGTATAATATGTACCCTCTTCTTCGAACATTTCCTTACTGTACGCACAGTTTAAATGCCCTACCATTACAGATACAGCCGAAGTATTCTCTTTTAATTCCCGCTTAACGGCTTCTTGACCATACGTTGTATCGCCCTTATAAGCAGATATACGGAAATTACCCGTCCACTCATTAGGATTATAAAACAGGAAAGAACCTTCCCCGTCTTCAAATTCGTTCCAGTCTGCCGGATAAACCATAGAGAACCATGCTCCCGGAGAAATAAATTTCTTACCTTGTTCCATATTTCATTGACTAAATGAGTTCTTTCTTGCAAAAGTAACATTACCGCTGTTGATATGCAAACAATCCAAACAAAAAACAGCCGATTCTCACGAACCGACTGTTCCAATCATCATCTATGAATGAAGACTGTTTAGGTCTCCAATATTTTAATATATCTTATAAATCTATTTTCGAGTGCAAAGATAATCAATGAAATAATATGCACATCAAGATTTTAAGATATTTAATTTAACATTCTATAAACTAACGAATTTATCGCTTACTTAATGTAACCATAATATTCATTATCTGTTGCGCAATCCCACCAAACCGGACACGACCAAATCGGGTCTGTCATAGCTTGCTTGTTGGATGCTTTCAACTGAGTTAAGTTATAGTTACTTTCGTGAGTACTCTGGCTGAAGCGACGGAACCAATAAGTAGGATCATCCTTAGAAGTACCTATAATCTTATTACCAGCGGAAAAATCATTTGGACGGTCATAATCTACATAGTCATAATCCAAACGGCGCATATCATTCCAGTTTTCAATATTGATACCCAATGCTATAATTTTTTGACGCATGATTTCGAATAAAGTCAGATTGGCTGCATTTTGGCATACGGCATTACTTGCCATATAAGAACTTTTGGCATTATCAGCCATAGGTTTCTGATCCTCGTTCTGCGTACCTTCAGCCTCCCATGATTTCAGTTTTTCCTGCATACGGTCAAAGTTTGCCTCTATACCTTTCTTATAAGCACTCAACGCTCCATCAGTATCTCCTTTACGGAAAAGAACTTCCGCTTTAATAAAGCACATTTCCGAATAAGTAAGGATATCCGTATCCGAATTAGGACGTGCATAGAATGTACCCGTACCACCTACATAATCATACTTCGCATCTGTATAGTAATACATATCCGTAGTATTCCGCCCGCTATTGGCCATGCCATTGGAACGTAAGTTCACATAAATAGTATCACCCGCACGTTTATAGTCTGTAGTATTACAGTAAGCAGAGCCTTTCTGATATAGAATAGTCACTTTATCCCCATCAACCGTAGTTTGATGTATGGCTTGGGCATTGGTAATAAATTCCGTCTTTACTGTATTATCCGCCTTGGACAAATCATAAGTTATCACAAAACCTCCTTTATCCTTATTATAGCCGGTTTCTCCACCCGTTACAAATAAAGCGGCTACCGGTCCACCTTCTGCACGAGTAGTGGAATGTATTACATCTACTCCGGCATCACGTGCCCATTCCTTGGAAATTATTTTGCCATCAGCATTCATTTTTACATTTTTCATCATAGCTGGAACCAGCTTTGTCAAACGGGGATCTTCCGTTCCCGAACCACCTGTAAATTCATTGGTCAGCAGATTAACATACCAACGTGTCAGGCGTTGCGTTCCTCCATATCCGGTACAGTCCCAAACAACGGAAGCCTGATAAGGATCGCTTACTGTGAAATTGACTTCATCTCCCTCTACGTTATAATGTTTCATAATAGTATTATCATCATTCGATTGAGGCGCGGAATTCAATGCTGTCAAAATAGCCTCCGGATCATACAAATCCGCCTTCTTTGACAATTTCAATAAATAGCGGGCTTTCAAACCATAACATAATTTCAACCATTTGGAAACTTCTCCCCCATTCCACAAATCACCGGCGCTCAGTGCCGGAGCAATGGGATTCTGTTGTTTGCCAAAGTTCTCAATAGCTTTATCCAAATAGCCCATACAAAGTTCATACATGGCCTTACCATCGTCATAAGCCGGGTCTGTCTTACCGATGAATGCCTCTTGAACAGGTAATTCTCCATGTAAATCGAGCATCATCATGAATCCCATTGCCTTAATGCAATATGCCGCACCTTCATAATGATAAGCTCCCTCTGCTTCCGCCTTATCAATCAATGCCTCAATATTCACACCCGCACCCAGATAGAAATTCTGGTAGATGGTAGTACATGAGCTCTGAGCCGGATTCCATGATGACAGCAGACTGTTGGCAGCCGTACCACCCGTCTGTGTCATAATACCGGCAATCGTATTGGTACGCATGCTGGCCGTACCCCACGCATAAGCGTAATAGTTCTGTATCCACGGCAAACGAAGCTGCGGTGATACGGTTTCGGACACCGGATTATCCGGATCTGTATTCACATCCAAGTAGTCCTCACAAGAAGACATTCCGAACACAAGCGCCAAGCCAAGTGCAATATGTATTAGTTTCTTCATACTCTTATCTTTTTAAATCCGTTATTAGAATGTAAGATTAATACCAAACGACATGCCGGCTGTAGCCGGAACACCGCAATAGTCAATACCTGCAGAGCCGGAACCACCTGTACCGGAACCGGAAACGCATGTTTCGGGGTCCATACCTTTATAGTTTGTCCAGACAAACAGGTTGGTTCCTGTAATCGTGGCAGTCAGTCCCTTGATTATATTTTGTTTCTTCAACAGATCCTTGAAATCGTAGGACAAAGAAATAGAACGCAAACGCAACCAATTGGTATCGGTAATAAAGTTGTAAGCATTCTTTGCGTAGTTCTTATAATATTCCTGAATCATATACTTACCGGAACGGGTAGAATTACCAACCTGATAAGTTTCATTGGCATTATAAGTAATAGTTTTGGTTTCATAAGCAGGTTTCGCCGTAGTACCTGTATTGACAACGCCTGTAAACGATACGGACTCTCTGTTTATTGTCTTCGTACTCAGTCCTTTCGTTACGAGGTAGTATTCGGTACCGTTATAGATATCGCCACCCAAACGTATATCGAACAGGAAGGAAAGATTGAAATTCTTATAACTGAAACTGTTGTTAAAACCACCTATCAGCTTCGGCTCACGGTTACCCACAATATTGGTTTCAACTTGCGTATCTTTATATAAACCGGTAGAGGCATCGATTACATTATACATCTTACCGTCAGGTCCTTGAGCCGTTTCGTACTTATTACCCGTCAATCCTAAGAAATAACCGCCATTCGGTATTGAACCGGCTTTAGCCGCACCAATCTGCGCATCTGTCACATAGAAAATATCTACGCCGTCGATAAAGTCACCCAGACGTCCGCGATTACCGGAAAGATTTAATGTTGTTTCCCATTGGAAATCTCTTGTTACAATAGGCTTACCCGTAATCGAGAGTTCCATACCCTTGTTCTCTACCGATCCGCCATTCAGTGTAAGGAAGATATATCCGGTAGACTGTGCTAAACGCGGTGCACAGATTTGGTCTTTCGTCTTGCTTTGATAGTAGGTATAATCAAATCCTAAACGTCCGTTAAAGAAACGCATTTCCAAACCTAATTCATAAGAATCCTGTATCTCGGGCTTCAAACCGACACTACCGCCTGTCCAACTATTACCCATACCGTACTTGCCGCCATTCAGTGTAGCCACAGGCCACATATAATAACCTAAAGAATACGCGTCGGCGTCCTTACCGACCCGTGCCCAGGATGCGCGAATCTTACCGAATGAAAGTACATTATTCTTCGGCAACAATTCGGTAAATACAAATGAGCCGCTTACAGAAGGATAAAAATAAGAACGATTATTTACCGGCAATGTAGAAGACCAATCATTACGTCCGGTCACCGTCAAATAAACAAGGTTCTTGTAAGAGGCACGGAATTCTCCATAAAGACCTACCATACGTTTACGTACCGTACTCTCCTTGAAATACTGATTGGCTTTAATGATATTATTGAAGCTGTAAAGTCCTTCCGTTACAAAGTTATATCCCCAACGGGTATTATTCGTGGTCTTTGTAGCTTCCGTGGTGGTACCTACCAAAAGATTCAAGTCGAAATCCCCGAAAGTCTTATGGAAGTTAGACATTACGTTCGTTGTTATATATTGATAGTTCACATCACCCTTAGACATATAACCGTTCTGATATATCTGCTTAACCGCACCGCCTGCACGACGAAGCGTATTGGAACTGGTAGTATATTTATCAATACCTGCGCGTGCCGACACATCCCACCAGTCTGTCAGTTTCAAACTTGCATTAAGAGCACCTGTAAAACGGGATGTTTCGTCTGTCAAAGTATTCTTATTCAGAATCCAATACGGGTTTTCTATATCATCTTCCAAATCCTGCAAGCCTTCCAATATACGGTATTTGCTACCATCATCATTCAGATAACGGCTCATTTGGTCATCGATAGGCCATCCGTAAACAGCGGTCATCGCACCGTTACCTCCTTGTCCGTACAAGCCCGCGCTGGTCAACGTTTTATCGGTACTTGCCTGTGAATAAGAAACGTTGGCTCCTACTGTCAAGATACCGTATTTTTGTTCGCCATTAAAACGGAAAGTCGTCTTGTCATAACCTGTTGTAGGAATAATACCGGACTGATGATAATTGGAACCGGACAAATAGAAAGAACCGTTTTTGCTACCGCCGGATACACTGACACTGTTATCCCAAACACTGCTTCCCTGGAAGAAGTCACCTATATTATCATAAGCGGTCCCATCGATTCTGTCTCCCCAGGAATCCATTGTCTTATCAATAAAGGCACCGGAAGTATTATATTCTCCACGGCCATACAGATTCTGAACTTCCGGTAATTTATTAGCCCATGAATAGGTATATTTACTGCTTACATTTACTCTTACAGCGCCTTCTTCTCCTTTTTTGGTAGTGATGATAATAACACCGTTAGCGGCACGGGAGCCGTACAATGCGGCAGCCGCAGCACCTTTCAATACAGACATGCTTTCGATATCTTCAGGGTTAATATCCATTACACGGTTACTGAAAGTCGTCGCCGTTTTCGTCATACCATCGGTACCGGAATTACCGGTATTAACCGTAGAGTTATCATAGATAATACCGTCTACAACAAACAAAGGTTGATTGTCACGAGATTCACTGGCAGAATTACCACCACGAATTACGATATTGGAACCGGCACCGGCGGCACCACCGGCCTGCGTAATATTTACACCGGGAATTTTACCGGCCAAAGAGTTTACCACATTCGTTTGTTTATTCTTCATCAACTCTTTGGAGTTAATATCTGAAACCGAATAACCTAAGGCTTTTTTCTCTTTTTTAATACCCATCGCCGTTACAACAACTTCACTCAATGACTGGGTGTCATCTTTCAGGGTAACGGTATAGTCGCTTGCCGCTCCTACTTTCACTTCTTCCGTAGCATATCCGACAAATGAGACTACCAATGTGCTACCCACTGGAGCTTCTACCGAGAATTTTCCATTGATGTCAGTAACAGTACCCGTACCGGAACCTTTCACCAATACACTGGCTCCAATAATCGGTTCACCTGCAACATCCACTACTTTACCTGTGATTGTTTTAGCTTGCTGAGTACTCTGGGAACTTTTTTACTCTATGTAATTAAGTTCTGTCTCATTTTTGATA
>OBWM01000883.1_pt1 | contig 20512 bp, 20 predicted proteins | sample 1538041 | NCBI WGS metagenome assembly OBWM01 (sample SAMEA2580049, study PRJEB22360) | human gut metagenome | biome: human gut; feature: human-associated habitat; material: faeces | place: Denmark | collected 2008/2010
AATGCCCTTGGAAAGCCCGGTGTGGTTTACATGGGAAGCAGCCACTGAACCAGCGGCAATCGCCAATACAACCAGGGCTCTCTGCATTTCCGATACAGGGGAAATAGCGAGCAAAGGGCTGACAATACCGGCGGCTGTTATCATGGCTACCATGCCGCTGCCCTGGCTGACTCTTATAAATACAGCAACCAGATACCCCAAAATAATAGGTGGAAGGCCGATGGTCTCCACGGATTGTGCTATAACATCTCCTACGCCGCTGTCCAAAAGTATCTGCTTAAACACACCTCCGGCTCCGGTTACCAGAATGATCAAACCCACGGGCAGGAATGCTTTAGAGGATATTTCGTACAGATCTTCTTTGTGAAAGCCTCTGCGCTTGCCGAGAATGTAAAATGAAAGCAATACAGCTATCAGCAAAGCAATGTAGGATGTACCTAAGAATTTTGCGGCCTGTGTAAAGAAACTGTCTGCCAGGATTCCCTCATTGACCAGGGCATCCACGCCTGTATTGACCAGGATTAGGAGGATGGGAACTGCAATGATAAGGATTACACTGGAAAAAGAAGGCAGGTTTTCATCGTTTGACTCTTCGGGAATCATGTAATCCGGCACAGGGATAAAAAGGTGCTTATCAATGTATTTAATTGAATAAAGATAACCCACCAGTGTAAGGGGAATGGAAATAATGATTCCAAAAAAGATGACCCACCCTACATTTGCGTCTAATGCGCTGCATGTTGCTACCGGACCCGGTGTGGGAGGCACAAATGCATTGGTCAGACATAAAGAAATAATCAGGGGAAATGCAAATGTTGCGACGGAGCGTTTTGTTTTGTATGCCACTGCATAAATCAGAGGCAGCAGGATAATGAACCCAACATCGAAAAAAACAGGGATCGCAATAATGAATCCAGTGACAGCAAAAGCAAGCGGGGCATGCTTCTCACCGAAGAAACGGATCATGCTTTTAGCCAGGGCCTGAGCGCCGCCGGATGCCTCCAGCATCTGGCCGAACACGGCTCCCAGTCCCACTATGATGGCCACTGTGCCGAGAGTACCTCCCATACCGTTTTGAATACTTGCCGTAATGTCTGTTAATGGCATTCCGGCTGCCACACCCACCGCGATGGAAGCGATTAAGAGCGCGATAAACGCATGGAGTTTGCACTTTAATACCAGGAGCAGCAGGAAAGCAATTCCTAAAACCACAATTAAAACCATAACCATTTTTTCACCCAATAATTCCTTTCTTTTGTTTTCTTTGCAGAGATGAAATATACAAAAAACTGCCAGTTTTATGTAATATAATAAAGCAAATTTCATGCCAGATTTGTAAAACCAAACTATTTTCAGAAAACACGATGGATTTATGTTATTTTATGTGATTTATGCCGATTTGTTTTAATATGGGCAAGATGGATGCGGAATACGATATGACACATTTTGTTTCAACTATATAGCTCGAATAAAACGATTTGTTCTATATCTGAGTTCTGTTTTAGATTTACAGGATACAGATGTGTTCTGCGGTATATGCATGAGAAAGAAGGAAAGTGATACATATGATAAAAATAGCACTGGCTGTTCCTTACAAGGGTTTTATTGAGAACGCTTACCAGATTTTCAGACAACATAATGAATTTTACAGAGCGGTTGATCAGGAAAACTATGAGATGGAGGAGGTTATTGTCACCAGTGAAAATGTGAACCAGATTAAGATTGAGGCCGACATAGTACTCACCAGAGGACTTCTCGCTGAAATCCTGGCTAGTTTGTCAAAAAATATCCCGGTAGTGGAAATTACGGTTCCGGCTGCGGATATTCTGAGGACCATACGCAATTGCGTTGAGCATTACGGAAAACAAAAAATCGGAATCATAGCAGCCGGCAACATGCTTGACGGCATTACAGAGCTTTCGGATTTAAGCGAGGCTCCTATCAGGACCTTTGTTTTGACACCTGACTGGAATAATGAAATGCTGGTGAAACGTGCTGTGTCAGAGGGGTGCAAGGTGATATTGGGAGGAGTAAATACCTGCCGTTATGCTGCGGAGAATCATGTATCCTTTATGATGATCCAAACCAGCCAGGAAGCGTTTTGGAACGCGCTGTCCGACGTCAAACGCACCTGGTCCATTTTCAGGAAGGAACAGGAGAAAGCCCTTCGCCTGCAGGCTTTGCTGGACATATCACACGATGGCATTCTGCTGATTGACCCTGATTTTAAGCTTACAGCCATGAACAGGAAAGCGCAGTCTGTCCTTGGAATAGACGGGGAGCACCTGCCCGTTGACGCCCTGTCCCTTGGAGGGGAGCTTAAGGATGTACTGGCAGGCGATGAAGAATATGTGAACCGCCTTGTCCAATATGGCAGCAATATGCTGAATGTAAGTAAAAACGTTCTGAAAATCCAATCATCCATCTGCGGGTATGTGGTCAATGTGCAGGCAGTGAAAGAAATCCAGAGCATGGAGCATGACATCCGAAAACGGATCTGTAAAAGGGGCCATATTGCCCGCTACAGGTTTGACGATATCACGGGAGAGTCGCCGGTTATGATATCGACTGTGGAGACGGCAAGAAGATACAGCCGGACGTCCTCCAATATTCTTCTGATTGGACAAAGCGGAACAGGAAAAGAGATGTTCGCTCAAAGCATCCATAATGACAGCCAGCGCAGGCGGATGCCCTTTGTGGCTGTTAATTGTGCTGCTATTCCGGAACAGCTTCTGGAAAGCGAGCTGTTCGGTTATGTACCGGGGGCTTTTACAGGAGCGCACAGGGACGGAAAGGCGGGACTTTTTGAGCTGGCCCACAAAGGAACCCTTTTTTTGGACGAAATCGGAGAGATTTCACTGCCGCTGCAGGCGAAACTACTGCGGGTTCTTCAGGAGAGGGAGATTATGCGGGTCGGGGGAGATTCTGTCATTCCCGTGGATATCCGCATCCTGGCGGCTACCAACCAGAATCTGGAGCAGCTGGCGGCTGAGCGTCAGTTTCGGGAGGATTTATTGTACCGCCTGGATGTGCTGCGGATCAATATTCCCTCTCTGAACCAGCGCAGGGAGGATATTTCTCTGCTTGCGGATTCCTATATGAAACGCGCGTTTCCTGATATACGGATAACAGATGAAGCAAAAGCATACTTAGAGCAGATGGACTGGCCCGGTAATGTGCGGCAGCTTTTTAATTTTTGCGAACGCCTTGCAGTGCTCTGCAACGGTTTTGCGGTGGATGCAGACCTTGTGGCCGCTGTATCCTTACAGGGAGGAATCCCGCTCGGGACAGGTTCAGTCCTCTCTGATGAGGAGGACGAACAGCGTATTATTACTAAGACCCTTGCATCCTGCCATTACCATAAGGGCAACACAGCCAAAGCTCTTGGCATCAGCCGTTCCACGCTTTGGCGCAAGCTGCGGGAATATGGAATCAGGACATGAGACAATACTAAGTAATCCAGCCGGACTTTTTCTGGGAGAAAATCCGGCTGGATATTTGTTTTTTTCCTGAGGCTTTCTGATAAAAACAGGAATATGGTTTTTTTATATTATTTCCGTTTAGTTGGACACCACCAGCGTCTTCAGCCCATCCGTTGCGTTTGGGGCATTGAAGATATACAGAGTGTAGGATGTATTGGCGCTCATGTTGGCGGAGGTGGTTGCCACTGAGGTGTTGGGATAGGAGCCGGTTCTGGAGATGTAGAGCTGGTACCACCCCGGATAGAAGCTGGTGTAAGGGGTCACTTCCCTGTAGCGTACATTGCTGAACGCAGTATAGGAGGAGTTCTGGTTGCCGATGGATACGTCGAAGGGCCCCAGGTTCAGCGACAGGTTGCAGGTCCGCAGACAGCTGGTGCCGGAAGGCGCGTTGCAGGAGATGTCGGATATTTCCATGATGTCCAGGCCGCTTGCCGTATTGATGATGGCAATGGTCATGGAGGCGGAGGCGCGTACCTGCACGGTCTTCTGGATGTACACATAGCCGTTGGCTCCTGACACGGTGACGGTCTGGGTGCCGGAGGCAGACTGGACGTAGCCTGTTATGTCCCCGTTCCCCAGTCCGCTTGCCACCATCCAGTTGCCCAGGTACACGTAAAAGGGCTGGTACCCGGTGGAAGCATTGAGGATGCGCACCCTGCCGAAGCTGGTGGCGGTGCAGTTGTAGCATGGGAAGGTGACGCCGGGAATCACGGTGACAGAACCGCTGTTGCCGGGGAAAATAGGCCGGAAGATAGGCGGAAAGCCGGGACGGTTGCCGCTGTCCACAGGGCCGCCTTCACCTGGATTGGGAAGAGGTATGACCGGGACATTGGCGCCGTTATTCTGATTGCCGCCGCTGTCCACAGGACCGCCCTCGCCCGGATTGGGAAGGGGAGTAACGGGAACATCGGCCTCCCCCAGCTCTGCCGTGGTCAGGAGGGTGTCCGGATACTCATTCATTCTGTCTGTATGATAGGACTGATTGTTCATAGAGACCTCGCAAAAGATTGATTCACTATAGTCTATTCATATGGAAGAAGGAATGTGTATGTTTTTGAAAAAAAGGGAACTGCATTTTTGGCAGGCTGATGCATATAATAAAAGGAACCAGTGTATCAGGAGCGTGGGCGTATGTCATGGGAACCAAAGAAAACAGCCGTATCCGCACTGGGGCTGCCCCGGGACGTGATTCTGGGGGATGTGCTTATAAGCTTTGTGGGCAGGAGCCAGGTGAATGTGGAAAATTACAGGAGCATCCTGATTTACACGGATACCCTGATTAAGCTCCAGGCCAGGAACTGCAAGGTGGTGATTCACGGAGCCCGCTTAAAGATTGATTATTATACGGCGGAGGAGATGAAGATAACCGGCCAGGTCGGTTCTTTGGAATTTGAAACATAAATCAAAGGAGGGGCCTGTTTGATTGAATGGCTGTTACATAATTGGGAAGGATATGTAAGACTCCGTCTTCACGGCTATTCACCGGAACGTTTCCTGAATCTCTGCAATGCCAGGGGTCTGGAGGTATGGGGACTGATATGCAACCGGGACGGGGATTATGAGTTTTTTATGACTGTGGAAGGATACCGCCGGGTGAAGCCCCTGGTGCGCAAGGCACAGGTAAGGCTGCACATTACCGGCCGTTTCGGCCTCCCATTTTTTATTTACAGGCACAGGAAGCGCTGGTATTACGGTGCCGGAATCATGGCCTTTTTCCTGGTGCTTTACGTCATGTCCCTGTTTATCTGGGATATCCAGTTTGAGGGTAATTACAGGTATACCTACGATACTCTGGTCCGTTTTCTGGACACCCAGGACATTGATTACGGCATGCTAAAGGCCAGGATTAACTGCGAGGATCTGGAAGCCTCCATGCGCACAAGCTTTCCCGAGATAACCTGGGTGTCTGCCCGTGTTTCCGGCACAAGGCTGCTCATACACATCAAGGAAAACGAGGTGCTGTCCACTATCCCTGAGAAGGACGAGACACCCTGCGACATTGTGGCGTCCCAGCCCGGAATCATCACCTCCATGGTGGTGCGCCAGGGGGTTGCCCAGGTCTGTGTGGGGGACCAGGTGGAGGAGGGACAGGTACTGGTCAGCGGCCGGGTACCCATTATCGGTGACAACGAGGAGGAGATCAATGCCTACATGGTTCACGCGGATGCGGATATTGTGGCCAGAACCGTCAAACAATATGAGAAAACATTTCCTCTGCTGCATCAGGAACGTGTCCATACGGGGCGCAGGCGGAGAGGGTGGTACATGAAGGCCGGGGCCTGGTCCTTTACCTTCCTGACCCCGGTAAGGGGACAGGGGGAGTGGGATTATTCCATGGAGGAAAAACAGCTGAGGCTGTTTTCCAATTTCTATCTTCCTGTCTATATAGGCGCCATACAGGGCCGGGAAATGGCTGCTTATGAGAGAAATTACAGGGAGGATGAGTTAAAGGAGCTGTCAAAAGCCATAAATTACCAATTTGTCAAAAATTTAGAGGAAAAGGGGGTACAAATTCTTGAAAATAATGATAGAATAGAAACAAGTGTTTCTGAATGCCGTCTGACAGGTGAACTCGTCACAGAGGAATCCATTGTTAAGACACAGCCGGCAGCGGAGCCTGATATGAATTCCGGCGGAGAGCCGGGAGAAAAACCAGAGGAGACAATAACTGCTGAATGAGTGTAATTGAGACAATGATTGACATTCCCGCAGAGCATGAGCGGAATGTCTGCGGACAATTTGACACCTACTTAAAGAAGATAGAGCGCACCCTGCATGTGACCATGATAGCCAGGGACGGCGAAATAAAAATTATCGGACCAGAGAAAACTATAGGCCAGGCAAAAAGCGTGTTCAACAACCTGATTGAACTGTCCAAGAGGGGCAATACCATTACGGAACAAAACGTGGATTATGCCCTGTCCCTGTCTTTTACGGAGAATGACGGGCAGATTCTGGAGATTGACAAGGATATCATATGCCGGACCATATCCGGCAAGCCGGTAAAGCCAAAGACGCTGGGGCAGAAGCATTATGTGGATGCTATCCGCAAGAAGATGATTGTGTTCGGCATCGGACCGGCCGGCACGGGAAAGACATACCTTGCCATGGCCATGGCCATCCAGGCCTTTAAGAACGGCGAGGTGGGGCGCATTATCCTTACCAGGCCGGCCATTGAGGCCGGAGAAAAGCTGGGATTCCTGCCGGGCGATCTCCAGAGCAAGATTGACCCGTATCTGCGTCCTCTTTATGACGCCCTGTACCAGATTATGGGGGCGGAAAGCTATCTCCACAATTCGGAGAAGGGGCTTATTGAGGTGGCGCCCCTGGCCTACATGAGAGGAAGAACCCTGGACAACGCCTACATTATCCTGGATGAGGCCCAGAACACCACCCCGGCCCAGATGAAGATGTTCCTAACCAGAATCGGTTTTGGTTCCAAGGTCATCATAACAGGAGACCAGACCCAGAAGGACCTTCCGGGAGGCGCTGTTTCCGGTCTGGACACTGCCCTTAAGGTGCTGAAACGGATTGACGACATCGGGTTCTGCTACCTGACCAGTTCCGACGTGGTGCGTCATCCGCTGGTGCAGAAAATTGTACAGGCCTATGAGACATATGAACAAAAGAATACCCCGCCTGCAGGACGGCGCAGGATACGGGAGCGGAATTAATCCGCCAAGGAGAAGTGAGTATGACCATTTCAATTGAATACGAAGCAGAAAAGGTACTGGATTTGCCCTACCGGGAAATCATCGAGGACACTGTGCTGGCTGCCCTGGATTATGAGGGCTGTCCCTATGAGGCAGAGGTCAATGTCATTCTTACGGACAATGACGCCATACAGGAAATCAACCGGGAGCACCGTCAGATTGACGCTCCCACGGACGTGCTGTCCTTTCCTATGGTGGATTATGAGTCGCCATCGGATTTTGACCATGTGGAGGAGGCTGTGGAGGATTACTTCAATCCTGAAACCGGAGAGCTGATGCTGGGGGATATTGTGATTTCCGTGGATAAGGTGGAGGAACAGGCTGAGAAATACGGCCATTCCCAGACCAGGGAGCTGGCCTTCCTGACAGCCCACAGCATGCTCCACCTGTTTGGTTACGACCATATGGAGGACGGCGAGCGGCTGGTGATGGAGGAAAAGCAGAAAGAGATACTGGAAACCAGGGGGTATACAAGATGAGAAACGGGTTCAGATGGATGGCAATCGGTTTAACGGCAGGACTGACGGCAGCAGTCCTTTTGAGGGGCTGCGCCAGGGAAGCCAGCGTGGAAGCAACCACGGTTCAGGAGCCTCCTGCCACCACTGAGGCCGCTGAACCCGATATCATCATCCGGTCTGACCCGGAGACAAAAAAGGAGGACACCGGAAACCTGCCGGCATTTTATCTTCCTGAGGAACGGACAGAGGAAAACGGTATGATTCGCAGCTATCTGACCGGCCAGATGGTGGAAACCGCCAAGGGAAACCGCCGGCCCGCGGCTGTGATGATGAGCAATGACAAGGAAGCCAGGCCCCAGTACGGCATTAACAGGGCGGGGGTGGTCTATGAGGCGCCGGTGGAGGGAGGCATGAACCGGTACATGGCCCTGATAGAGGATTACGACGGTCTGGAACGCATTGGTTCCGTGCGCAGCTGCCGGACCTACTACACCTATTTTGCCAGGGAGTTTGACGCTGTCTATGTACACTTTGGACAGAGCACCTTTGCCAAGCCTTACCTGAAAAATGTGGACCATATCAACGGTCTGGACGCCATCGGCGATCTGGCCTTTTACCGCACAAAGGACAAGAAATCGCCTCATAATGCATATACCAGCGGGGACAGGATTACGGCCTCCATAGAGAAGCTGGGGTACACCCAGTCTTACGCCCCGTCCTACAAGGGCCATTATCTTTTTGCCAGGGACGGCAGGGAGGCATCCCTGACAGAGCGTCCGGGAGTCATGGACGCAGGCACGGCAAAGACCGGATATATCATGAACCAGGCATACTTTGTGTACGACCCTTCGGACGGGCTTTACCACCGTTACCAGTACGGCGGCATCCATCAGGGGGATGAAGGGCCTGTTGCGGTGAAAAATGTGATTTTCCAGTACTGCCAGACCGGTCATTACGCCACCACGGATTATCTGGATATCAATGTACATACTACGGAATGCGGGTATTTTATGACTGACGGCAAAGCGATTCCTATTAACTGGGAAAAGGACGGAGAATTCGGTCCCACCCGTTACTTCGATGCCAACCACGATGAAGTTGTGCTGAATCAGGGAAAGACATGGGTCTGCATCATTCCCACCAGGGACTTTGCCAAGTCGGAAATTATCGGAAATGAGGATACACAGTAATAAACATGAATCCAAGGACAAGCAGGAAAAAAACCAGGAAACAGAAAGCAGCTAATTTTGTCATACAGGGAAGCATCCTGGCCATGGCCGGTATCGTGGTACGCATTATCGGCATGCTTTACAGGATGCCCCTTAACGACATTATCGGAAAACAGGGAAACGGATATTATACGTCAGCCTTCAACGTGTATAATATCCTCCTTATATTATCCTCCTACAGCATGCCGGTGGCAGTGTCGAAGATGATATCTGCCCGGCTGGCAAGGGGGGAGCACAGAAACTGCAGCCGCATCTTAAAAGCGGCTCTTATTTATGCTACGGCAGTGGGAGGCATAGCGGCGGTGGTTCTGTGGTTTGGGGCGGATTTGTTCGCACAACTCATCAAGACGCCTTTCAGCCGGTACGCCTTAAAGACCCTGGCGCCCACCATCTGGATCATGGCATATCTGGGCGTGCTCAGAGGATATTTCCAGGGGACGGGCACCATGGTGCCAACGGCCGTATCACAGATTTTAGAACAGATTGTCAACGCGGTGGTCAGCGTGGTCGCAGCCGGAATTCTCTTTGGCGTGGGTATGTCCATTAATGCTGCCCAGGGGGCAAAGGATTATTCCTATGCGCTGGGGGCTGCGGGCGGCACCATCGGCACCGGGGCAGGAGCGCTCACGGCTTTTCTGTTTTTTATATGCCTTACCGCATCCAAAGGGCGGGAGAGAAGGCAGATGGTCCGGGAGGATGTGTCGGGGAGGACGGAGAGCTACCGCCGGATATTTTATGTGCTCACCATTACCGTGCTGCCCATTGTCATCAGCAGCGGCATCTACAACTGCTCCAATGTGGTGGACAATTACCTGTTCGGCCAGGGCATGGACAAGCTGGGGTATATGGAGGATTCCATTGCCACCTACTGGGGTGTGCTGGGACAGTACCAGCTGCTCTTTAATATACCGGTGGCTGTTTCCAACGCCCTTTCATCCTCTCTGATACCGTCCCTCACAAGGGCGGTTGCAAACAGGAACAGAAAGGAGAAGCTGGAGCGGATTGCAACCTCCATCCGTTTTTCCCTGCTGATTGCCATTCCGGCAGCAGTGGGAATCACGGTGTTGGCTAAGCCGGTCTGCAACCTGCTGTTTATCAGTGAGGACAATACCATGCTGATACGGCTCTCCATGGCTGGTTCCCTGGCCGTGGTATTCTACTCCCTGTCAACTGTTACAAACGCCGTCCTCCAGGGCCTGAACCATATGGACGTGCCCATACGCCATGCCGTCATTGCCCTGGTCATTCATGTGGCGGTGCTGGAAGTGTTCCTTATGGTCTTTAAGATGGGAATTTACAGTGTGGTGTTTGCCAATATTATATTTGCTCTTGTGATGTGTCTGTTAAACGGACATGCCATTGCCAGGTTTGCCAGATACAGGCAGGAATATAAGAGAACGCTCATCCTGCCCACAATATGCGCCGGCTTCATGGGAGCGGCCGCTTATGGGGTATACAGAGGCATTTACGCCCTGCTTCCTGACCAGCTGATGAGGGGCAGGATGGGTATGGCCATTGTGGTGTTCCCCTCGGTGGCAGTGGCCATCCTGGTCTATGCCGTGCTCCTTGTAAGGTTCAGGGCAGTGGAGGAGGAGGAGCTTAAGGGAATGCCGGGAGGAAGGAGACTGGTCCGTCTTTTGAACCGGTTCCGGCTTCTGGGATAAGAGACAAAAGGGCGTGTTTGTTGTATGTTTGTTGTATTTATCAGGAAAAATTTGAGAATGCATGATTAAAACAGAATAAGAAAGCAGATACTAACCTTAAAGCGGCGTCCGGCGCCATGCTGACCGGCATGGCGGGGCCTGGGCCGGCGAGGAGGTTAGTGCATGAAGAAGTTATTATACTGCTTTGCCCTGTTTGCAGTCACATCCATTGTGTGTCTCATTGTTGCGTATGGAATTACCCGGTATAGCGTCAGGCAGGAACAGGCAGTTCCCAATACGGTCATTGAGACGGAGACAGTCAACGATGTGGATGACAGGGCCGCCATGAACCAGGAACAGGTAAAGCCAATACTGGAAAGCGTTTCTCCGGCAGAAGAATACTATCTTGTGTCGGAGTCCGGCTTTCTCCTGGTATTCTGCAGCGACCGCAGCACCATCTGCCTCTATACCCATATTCCTGTCACGGATTTTCCGGAAAAGGAGAGGGAGAAGCTGATGGAAGGCATATGGTTTCCGTCCATGATGGATGTATACCATTATTTGGAATCGTATACAAGCTGAGTATACAAGCTGATGGGATACGGCTATGCCGCAATCGCCAGCCTGCGCGGCAGGCTGCGGTCTACGCGGTGGCCAGATGTCCCTTTTTCTCGTTTTTCTGGATGAAGTCCAAAAGATCTTCATCCTCAGAGTTCTTTACATCGCCGTTTAAGGCAGAACTGAGCACATGGGTAAGTTCGTCCATATAATGGTGATAGACTTCGCTGGTCCTGTCGTGGGGACGGGGAATGTCTATGGCGATATCGGCCAGTATCTTTCCCTTTTCCCTGGACATGACGATGACACGGTCGCTGAGATAGACTGCCTCGTCCACATCGTGGGTGACCATTAGCGCCGTGGTTTTTTTTGCCTGAAGCATCTGCTCCAGCTGTTTTTGCAGCAGCTGCCGCATCTGGAAATCCACTGCTCCCAGGGGTTCGTCTAAGAGCAGAACCTCAGGGTCGCAGGCAAGCGCGCGCAGCAGAGCCACTCGCTGCTTCATTCCGCCTGATATCTCATGGATATAGTAGTTGGCATAATCCTGAAGCTGCGCCATCTCAAGAAGTTCCTTCAGACGCTGTTCACGCTGCGCTTTTGGAATTTTTCTTTTTTTCATGGGATAGAGAATGTTCTCACCCACCTTCAGCCATGGAAGAAGAGCGTAGTTTTGGAATACAAAGGCGCGGTCAGGACCGGGCTTTGTCACTTCCCGGTTATTTACAAAAATTTTTCCGCTGTCCCGCGGCTGAAAACCGGCTATGATGGTAAGCGTGGTTGTCTTTCCGCAGCCGGAGGGACCCAACAGGGAGACGAATTCCCCGTCCCTGACTTCAAAACTGATGTCTGACAAAACAACGGTCCGCTCCTTGGCTCCGCGTTTGTTCTCAAAACTCTTGCTCAGTTCCTGCACAGTAATAGACATAATTATCTTCCTTCTTTCTTTTAAATCTCCAGAAATTTAATGTGGACGGAATCAGGAAGAACCCCTCCAGCATTTATATCCTCAGAAAATTTTCCGGTCCGGCTTAATTCCCGGACTGTTTTGTTATAGGCGTCCACAAATTTCCTGAAGGGATCTGTGTCCACCACATCCTTTCGTACAACCAGGACATAAGAGATATAATCCTCATCTGATATGGGGGCAATGGACGTGCCAGGCACCAGGACTGCTTTGGTGATATCCATAACCGCGGCGTCAATCTGCCCTGTTTCAAGGGAGTAGCCCAGAACCCTTGGACTGATTTCTGAGATTTCCGTGATCTGCGGATAGGCTTCCGACACCATCTTTGACAGGTGTTTCCGGCCTTGGCTGATGCCTATGTGGGATATCTGCTCCATATCCGTGATGCTGTAAATCAGCACATCGGAGTTCATGATGACAGGGGCGTATATCATGAACCGCGTGTCCTCAATCAGATGGGATGCCATATGACTGCAATAAAATGCAATGTCAATTTCCTCTGAGCGTAAAGCCCATTGTGCGGTATTGTTTCAGCAGTCGTTGAATTCAAAGGATTCGACTGCCTTTTCTCCCTGGACCGTGCTGCCGCAGTGACTTAAGGTTTCATCCATCAGATAACCGGATATATCGTCCCCGGCACCGATGCGAAGCAGGCCCTGGTCTGCTCCGGAGTTATCCTTTGGAAAAAGGGATATCCCGAGAAAACAGGCTGTAAGGATGACTGCCGTACACAGTAAGGCTTTTTTGGTTGTATTCATATGGATGCTCCTTTCAGCAGCAGTTGTCCATGCCATCGCCGAATAGATCTTTTGGCTGTCCATCAATGATGCGGTAGATGGCATATCCGGCCTGTCCGTTTTTTTCTCCGGAGATAATGAACTCCATCTCTCCTTCGTGGTCTATGTTTTTAAATTGTATGCCCTGGTTTTCAATGGGAGCCGGAATGGGATCCGTGTAAACATAACCGCCGCCGTCCTGGCCCATGGCGGTTACAAAGCGGACCAGGGAGCCCTCTTTATATATGACTAACAGATCGGATATCCCGTCATCCGTCACATCTTCCTGGCAGGCCAGATAAATTTCTCTGTCAGGGAATTCCTTTTTAAAGGCAAGCAGAGCCTCGTTGTCCTTTTCCACGGCAGGGGCAAATGCCAGCCTGCGCCTGCCGGAGTTTTTTTCCTCTGCCTGCTTCTGAAGATATCTGCTGGCGGAAAAGGCAAGGAGGCAGACGGATAAAAGGAGGACCGTATACAGTGCGATCCGTTTATAAGGAGCCAGCCTTGTTGGTTTTTTAGTCATCACTCGTCTCCTAAATAAGTTCAGCTGTCTGGCTGCCAATTTGTTTTTTTATGATACGCACCAGGGCCACGCATGCGTAGGCGATCAGGACAAAGCTGCAGAGGTATTTCAGCCACAGGGGCGCGGTGAAAATCAGTTTGTTGGCAGCACGGATTGTTTTTTGCGAGGCGTCATAATCCAGCACAGGCTTAAATCCAGGCATGAGAAGCTGGTTTGTGATATACCCCACAATATTGGAAATCACTGTCACCATAAAAAAATACATAATCATGGCGCGTTTTCCGATGGTCCGGTTGATGGTCAGAAGTTCCGGGATATTGGTGGAGGCGCCGGCCATTAAAAATGTAATCGCAACTCCTGGTGCGGCTCCGCCGGCCACAAGGGCCGCTATAAAGGGAATATGTCCCACCGCGCACACATACATGAGAGCGGCCACCACCGTGATTCCAAAAAGAGAGATGATTCCCGGATTCCCCAGATACGTCTGCACAGCTGACTGGGGGAATATGTTAAAAATCAGGCCGGCAATCAACATTCCGCTTACCGCATACTTGCACACAGTGACCGACAGTTCGGTAAAGGACCACTTAAGCCCGGACAGCAGCTTGTCCTTAAAGGAGACCGCTTCCTCTTCCAGAAGGATGGCTGGCTGGCCGTCTTGTTCCCCGATTCCAGGCAAATGAAGCTCGCTTCCTCCAAATCTGTTTGCAGCCATTCCGATAAGCATGGGAGCCACAAATCCGGTAATTACATATATAATAGTAATTTCTTTTCCTAAAAGCCCCCAGCAGAGAATCACTGCAATGGGATTTATCATGGGGGAGGATGTCATGAATGCCAGCGTGGGTCCCAGATATGCACCTGAATAGTACAGGCTGATTCCCAGGGGGATGGTTCCGCAGCTGCATATGGGAATCAGCATGCCGAACACAGTGACCCAGAATACACCGGAAATTCTGGACGAACAGATAGAGCTCTTTTTCATCTTTTCAGGACTCAGGAATTCATGTAAAGCTCCTGCTATGGCAAAGCTTATGACCATCCAGACAGAGGCGCTGTTCAGCATATTAAGTGCGGAGTAACAGACGTGGTAGATAAATGCAGCGAATTCACTTAACAAGATTGTATTGCCTCCTCAAATGCCGCGGTTATGGATTCACGGCTTAATTTCTTAATGGCCTTGGATTCATTTATAACCAGCATGCTTTTGGTTACCGCGCCGTACTTTTTGATATAATCGAAATCTTTGCCGGTTTTGTATATGACGACTTCCAGCCTTCCTTCGTATTCTTTCCTTAAGGATTCAACGAACCCTATATAAACCTCGCATCATGCACATGCGCAAATATATTCAATACATGGTTTGTTCATGTCTGCTTCCTCCTTTTTACTTGTATTTTTTTCCATTCGCAGGAATTATAACATAATAAATGGTTGAAATAAACACGTATAGAAATATAGTATGGATGGGCCTGAAAGCATAGATAAATGCATTGTTTATGGGCGGAGAAATCCATAAAAATGTGGTGAAGGACAGTACGGGAAGGGGGATTTAATTATTCTATGGGGAATGAAAGGTAAATAGAGATTAACTATTATACTTCTCTGAAAAGCCATGGTAAACTCATATCGTTATGAAAAGATTACCAGTGAGGAGGTGAAAAAATGGAGGAAAAACATAAGCTTAACAGTCAGGAAAAGCAGGTCAGCAGAATGATTGTGGGAGTCAAAAGACAGGACAGGAGAAACTGGAAAAAGCTGTCAGGGGAAGGCTTTAATTACTACACGCCTGCGGCCGTGGCCTTGATAGCAGTCATATGGTTTTTTGGCGCCCACATGGCAAACAACTTTTTTATATTTCCCACATTAGAGAGTGTGGTTTACAGTGTGTTTGACAGCCTTCGGGATTTATATGTCCTGCGCAATATAGGAATAACAATGAGACGTGTGCTGACAGGCGTACTGTATGCCTGTCTGATAGGATTTCCCATAGGCCTGTTAATGGGGTATTCCCCTAAACTCATGAAAGCCATAGCGCCATTTATCAATTCCCTGCGCCAGGTGCCCATTATGGCCTGGGTTCCCCTTTCCATTGTGTGGTTTGGTCTGGGGGACGGCCCCACGATTTTTATGATTGCGTTCAGCGGGGTATTTACCCTTATCCTGAATACAATTGCGGGAGTACAGGATATCAGCCGGGACTATTACCACGCGGTGAGGAGCATGGGCGCAAACACGTGGGATGTAATCAGGGATGTAATCATGCCGGGCGCCTTACCGGGAGTGATTACCGGCGTAAGACTGGCCATCAGCGCAGGATGGATGTCCGTCATATGAGCGGAGTTCATCGCGACGAGTGCCGGGTTCGGTTACTGTATGGTAGAGGCGCAAGGCCGTATGAGGACGGATGTCATGATGGCGTACATGATTATTGCGGGACTGATAGGCTTTGTGATTGACAAGGGGATGTTATTGGTTGAATCAATCCTCTTGAAATGGAAAGTTGACTGATACTTTATGATTGAAGGAGCGGACATATGAAAAAGAAAAGGGTATTTTCAAGTGCCCTTGCAATCGGAGTGCTGGTAACGGCACTGGCCGGCTGCAAGGACAGTACTCAGACCAGTGTAACCGTTTCCACTGATTATGACCCTGCTGTGGAGGTTGCCAAATATAAGGATGTACTTGGCGAGATTCCGGCTGCGGACAAGGATTTTGTGGTGGAAATGGGATATAACAACTGTGACCACATGGTGGCGGCACTTGTGGGACAGGGCGCGGGAATTTACGATGCATTGGGACTGAAGGTAAACATTACAAAGACAGGCAAAATCGCGGAGGCCATGTCCTCAGGGGAGATGGATGTAGGGTATCTGGGAATTGACAGCGCCATTGACGCGTCCAAAAACGGAGCCCCGCTATATATGGCGGCGGCTAATCACCTGGGAGGTTCCCGGTATCTGGTTGTGAGCAATGACATTACTGACCCGGAGCAGCTTAAGGGACAGAAACTTGCCATCGGAGGCGAGAGTGTTAAATACCGTCCGGAGTGGCATACCTGGGCAGAGGAGCTGGGATTGTCTCCAGACCCGGCAGACGGGGAATATGAAGCCATTTCCATGGGCTCCTCTGACGCGCTGATAGCAATGAAGGCAGGGCAGCTGGCGGCCTTTACCTGCTGAGACCCCTATGCCTCACAGGCAGAGTCCGAAGGTATCGGACATATTATGTGTACAGGATGGGGAGCTGATATCTCCTCTGATAAGGAAACAGGATGGGGTATGTGCTGCGTATATGCAATGCAGCAGGATTTCGCCAAGGAACATGAAGAACTGGCCAAGAGACTTGTTTTGGCTCACGGACTGGCTATACAGTATATGTATCTCCACCCGTATAACGCATCCATGATTTTTGCGGATACATTTGGAACCACGCAGATCGTCGGACTGAGGACCATGTACATGAAGTGTGTAAAAGAAGGACGCACCATTACATGGGAATTCAGCGAGGATAACATTAAAAACCGTTTTGCCCAGTATGATAAGTTTAACATTGACCCGGAACAGCGGACAAGCCTTGACACACTGGAAGAGTTCTGTAAACCGGAGTGGGTGGAAAAGGCCAGTCTGGGAAGCTTTGAGGTGTTTGCCCAGTCTATTGATTTGGACGGGAATTTCCCGTTGGGAATGGAGTACGAGGAGTGGCTGAAAAAGGCAATGGAAATTGACCATATCACGGACGAACAGCTTGCACAGGATGCGGCAAAGGCGGCGGAAGGCCATGAAGCCCAGCTGAAGGCAGAGCAGGAAGCGCGTGATAAAAAGGCAGCGGAGCAGGCGGCTGAGAAAGCGGCAGAGACCACTGCGGCGCAGAGTGACCATAAACATTAAGTGAGAAACAAGTACAAGAGAGGATGCATGAATTTGGGACAGAATATTCAGGCAAAGTTCAATGAAAAGCAAAATGAGGTACGCATTGCTATCATGAATTTTATTATTGATAATAAGAGGCCATTTCACATGAAACAGGACGGGTATGATGCGCTAAAGGGAATAACCCTTTCCGGAAGGCATGAATTTCAGGATATTTTAGATGTCCTTCACTCCAGGGACGGTTTTTCAGCGGATGAGGAAGGGAATATCAACTTTATTTATCCTGTATCCGCGCTACCCACTGCGCACCGCGTCTCGCTTGCCGGCGGAAGGGAATTCTGGGCCATGTGTGCCATTGACGCCATAGGTGCCACGTTTACGTTTCATGAGGATACGCAGATTCATTCATCCTGCTGTGTATGTGGAAATGATGTCTGTGTGCAAATGAAAGGCGGGGAGTGTGTGGAACATTGGCCCAAAGGCTTATATGCGCTCTCCTTCTGTCTGGAGGAAATTTCTAACTGGGCGGGTTCGTGCTGAAACGCCATGAATTTCTTCTGTACGGAGAACGAGTTTGACCAATATGCACGGGATATGGGGCTTGATATGGAAAAGGTAATCAAAGCAGATATCGGCCTTGCGGTAAAGGAAGCAAAGGAAACGTTTCTTGTATAAAAGGGGTGTTATGGGGATGGAAAAAAGAGGGGTGTGCGGGATGTGCCACAATAAATGTGATATTGTGGCAACCCTGGAGCACGGAAGGCTTGTAAAAGTGGAGGCTGATTCTAAATCCCCCAGGGGAAGGGTCTGTCCCAGGGGAAAGAAATCGCCGGAGATTGTGTACAGTGAAAAAAGGATACTGCATCCTCTGATCCGGTGCGGGGAAAAAGGGGAAGGAAGATTCCGCCGCGCCACATGGGATGAGGCCCTTACATGTGCCTCCCGTGGTTTTTTGGACATCATCAGGAATTATGGCCCCCAGGCACTGGCCAGCTATTATGGCGGGAGCGGTCTGGAGGACAGCATGAGGGCAAACGCGGGCCTGTTTCGCGTGTTCGGCTCACCCAATGATATGGGGCCGGGTTCCATTTGCAATACGTCCTCCTGCGTATTTACCCCCATGACCACCTATGGTGTGACAGAGGCCGTGCTGGTAAAGGATATAGGACACAGTGAAATTATTTTCTGCTGGGGAAAAAATCCAAAGACGGATTCAGGCCCGCTGTCTGCCTATCGGGCAATCCTGGAGGCGAAAGAGCGGGGCGCGAAGCTGGTTGTCATAGACCCATGCAGGGCAGGAATGGGAGAAATGGCGGATATGTGGGTGCCAATCATACCAGGATCCGACGGAGCTCTTGCAATGGCCATGACAAAGCTGATCCTGGAGAGGCATCTGTACGACGAAGGATTTGTGAAGAACTATACCAGGGGATTTGAGGCATATGAAGCATATCTTAAAACCCTTTCGGTTGACCGGCTTTCAAAGTGCTGCGGTATACCGGTCCGGATGATAGAAGAGCTTACACGTCTGTTCCTTTCAACGGAAAAAATATCCCTTGTTTCCTATACAGGACTGGAGTATCAGCTGAGCGGGGTGCAGAATAACCGTGCCATCCAGATTCTGTGGGCAATAACAGGCAAGGTGGATGTGGAAGGCGGCATTTATATTAACGGCACTGGAATACCCACCAGGAAACCTGCCACAAAGCAGGAAATCATGCCTTTGGGAGCGGAACAATATCCTGTGTTTTATGGACTGACCGGATGCGGACAGTTCATGGAATTCCCCAATGCGGTGCTTCACGATGTACCTTATCCGGTAAGAGGACTTCTGATCCGGGCGGCATCGCCTGCCATTTCCTATCCGGAACAAAAACTGTGGCGCCAGGTATATAAGAAGCTGGATTTTATGGTGGTCCTGGACCGGTTCATGACTGAGGATGCAAAGTATGCGGATGTGGTGCTGCCTGCCACCACGCTGTGGGAAAATGATTCATTTTGTGAATATCCGGGCGGTATACGGCTGAGGGAACAGATAATCGAACCGGTAGGAGAAGCAAAGGCGGATTTGTTCATTTACCAGCAGCTGGCGGAATATATGGGCAGGCCGGATGCCTTCCCAAAAAATAAGGAAGAACTCTATGGACAAGCCTTTAAGGGAAGGGAGTCCCTGTTGGAACGTCTGAAGGAGCACCCGGAGGGCATTGTATTTGAAAATAAGCGGATCTACAGGAAATATGAGACAGGCGGACTCAGATCCGATGGACGGAAGGGATTTCCCACCCCATCAGGAAAATTTGAGATATCGTCCACTGTGCTGGAGGATATGGGGTATACAGGATATCCTGTGTATAAGGATATAAGTGAGGAGCCGGGATTAAAAGCCGGATTTGAGTTTGTTATGACCTGTGGCAACAGGAGCCCTGTCAGATACAGCTCCTTTGGCCCCAATATAGAGGCTCTGGCAGCTCTGGACCCGTATCCCACAGCAGATATTGACCCTTTGGATGCAGCGAGGCTGGAAATAGAAGACGGGTGTGAGGTGGATGTGGAAACTGCCTTTGGGACAAAGCGTTTCCGGGCCAGAATCACGCCCATGCATCCCGGAACCATACATGTGTTTTCGGGAGGCGGCAGCAGCTATCATTCAGAGGCGTGGAGAGAGGGCAATATCAACGATGTAAACAGCATGGAAATCAGGGATGATATATCCGGATTTCCTGCGTTTAAAGCCATTCCATGCAGAATCAGAAGGGCATAAGGCAATGTTATAAAAGGGACCGGATTTCCGCACTGGGAATCCGGTCCTTTCTGCGAATACCAGGATTTGAGGCGGCTGTTTGGGCGGTCTTTTGGCAGTCCGGCGCCGTAAATAACAGGAAACAGTTGAAATGTGGCAGAAAAACATATAAAATGGGGTGTAAACTTAAGAGCATTAAGAGCAGGATAAGGAGCTTTGGAACAATCATGAGAAAACGAATCGTCATCATAGGAGGCGGGGCCTCGGGACTGACTGCGGCTATTGGCGGGGCCAGGAACGGGGCCCATGTGACCATTGTGGAGCACATGGACCGGGTGGGAAAGAAAATCCTGTCCACGGGCAACGGCAGGTGCAACCTGACCAATCTGCGGATGGAGGCGGACTGTTACCGCTGCGGCCGGAAGGAGTTTCCCATGGAAGTTATCCGGGGCTTTGGGGTGGATGAGACCCTGGCTTTTTTTAAAGGTCTTGGAATAGAGCCAAAGGACAGAAACGGATATATTTATCCCAATTCGGACCAGGCATCGGCTGGG
>OBWM01000936.1_pt1 | contig 19539 bp, 15 predicted proteins | sample 1538041 | NCBI WGS metagenome assembly OBWM01 (sample SAMEA2580049, study PRJEB22360) | human gut metagenome | biome: human gut; feature: human-associated habitat; material: faeces | place: Denmark | collected 2008/2010
AATATATTTTTATTGCAAAATCAAACAGAATATTATTATATAAATAGTAAATAATATTATTGTTTAAAACGGCAAAATAACATACACTGCGTTTACAGACAAAGCAATCAGCAATCAAGGCCGTCTGTTGGCTTCAGACAGCGGATGGCAAGTCAGGAGGAGGTTAAAATGAACCGTCAGGAAACGAAAGAGGCGCCCTTTGGAATGAGGGACCGACTGGGGTATATGTTCGGTGATTTTGGAAATGATTTTACATTTCTTCTGTCATCTATGTTCCTTATGAAATTTTATACGGATGTTATGGGAGTTTCGGCTGCTGTTGTAGGGGCCCTGATGATGATCGCCAGAGTGGTGGACGCATTTTCAGACGTGACTATGGGGCAGATCTGCGACAGGTGCCGTCCCGGAAAGAAGGGGAAATTTGCACCCTGGATCAGGCGGATGTGCGGTCCGGTGGCTCTGGCATCTTTTTTGATGTATGCAGTATGGTTTAAGGATATGCCCATGGGCTTTAAGATCTTCTGGATGTTCTTTACCTATCTGCTCTGGGGAAGCATCTGCTATACAGGCATCAACATTCCTTACGGATCCATGGCATCTGCCATTACAGCAGATCCAAAAGAGAGAACCTCTCTTTCAAGTTTCCGTACCATTGGAGCTACTCTGGCAAACACGGTGATCGGTGTGGTTCTGCCGCTGATCGTTTACTATGAGGATGCTCAGGGCAATACTGTATTTTCCGGCAGCCGGATGATGACAGCCGCTCTGCTCTGTTCCGTTGGCGCCATTATCTGTTATCTGCTCTGCTACCATATGACCACAGAACGTGTTAAAATGGAAAAGACCGCAGAGAAGTTTTCCTTTAAGGAACTGATCCGTACTACGATTTCCAACCGCGCGCTGATCGGCATTGTAGCGGCGGCGCTGCTATTGCTGCTGGCACAGCTCACACTGTCTGGTATGGGGAATTATATTTATCCTAATTACTTTGGAAACCGTGAGGCTATGTCCACCGCCAATATGGGGGTTACTGTTATCACACTGGCGCTTTCCACTGTGATTGTAAATATTTCCGGAAAATACGGAAGAAAAGAGCTCGCGGGAGTGGGCGCGGCTGTGGGAGCAATCGCACTGATTGCCGCTTTCATCCTTCATACGAAAAACGTATGGGTATTTGTGGCCCTGTATCTGATTTCTTCTCTGGGCACAGCCATTTTTAATCTGGTGTGCTGGGCTATGATCACGGATGTAATTGACGATGCAGAGGTTCGTACCGGAAAGCGGTCTGACGGAACAATCTATGCGGTTTATTCTTTTGCGAGAAAGCTAGGACAGGCTGCATCTTCTGGACTGACCGGCGGACTTTTGACAATGGTCGGATATTCCGCAGCAACGGCTTTTGAGCCGCAGGTGGTAGACGGCATCTACAATATCACCTGCCTGGTGCCGGCAGCCGGTTTTATTTTACTGGCTCTGGCTTTAAAATTCCTTTATCCTCTGGATAAAAAACAAGTAGAAAAAAATGCGAAGATCTTAAGAGAAAAGAGAGGAGAGTAATCGTATGCTGTATCCTATATTAACGCCATCCAGATCCTTAAATGATTTAAACGGGGTCTGGGAATTTAAGCTGGACAATGGAAATGGATTTGAGGAGGAGTGGTTTAAAAAGCCGTTGGAAACTCCCATGACCATGCCGGTTCCTGCTGCTTACAATGATTTAAAGGAAGGCGTGGATTTCAGAGATCATTACGGCTGGGTGTTTTATCAGAGAACCTTCTCTGTGCCAGGATTTATGAAGGATCAGAGAGTGATTTTGCGCTTTGACGCAGTGGCCCATGAAGCCAAGGTGTACATCAATGGAGAGCTGGTATGCACGCATAAGGGCGGCTTCCTTCCCTTTGAGGTGGAAATCTCCGATCTGGCAGGAAAGGGCGAGTGCCTCCTGACCGTAGCAGTAAGCAACATCATTGATTATACCACACTGCCTGTTGGAGGAAAGAGCAGTCTTCTGGGAGGCGGTCTTCCTGGTTTTGAGGCAAAGGGCCCCAAAAAGCCAGTGAACAATCCAAATTTTGATTTCTTTAACTACTGCGGCATTATCCGTCCGGTACGGATCTATACCACACCAAAGTCCTATATCAGCGATGTTACCGTTACTGCTGAGGTAAAGGGTGAATATGCGGCTTTAAACTACCGTATTGATACCATTGGCGAAGGCAGCTGTCTGGTTGAAGTATTTGACAGAGAGGGAAATAAGGTGGCAGAGGCTGCGGGAACAGAGGGCGTATTAGAGATTAAGAATGTAAAGCTGTGGCAGCCTTTAAATGCCTACCTTTATGATATCCGCGTGACTTTTGGAACGGATGTATACACCCTGCCTTATGGTGTGCGCACCGTTCGTGTAGAGGGAACCCGATTCCTGATCAATGAGAAGCCGTTCTATTTTAAGGGCTACGGCAAGCATGAGGACACCTTCCCCAACGGCCGTGGCATCAATCTGCCTATGAATACCAAGGACATTTCCCTGATGAAATGGCAGGGAGCAAACAGCTTCCGCACCAGCCATTATCCATACAGTGAGGAAATGATGCGCCTCTGCGATCAGGAAGGCATCGTAGTGATCGATGAGACGACGGCAGTAGGCGTGAATCTGGAGTTTGGCGGCGGAGCCAACTTCAACGGACAGAAGGTGGGCACCTTTGATAAGGAGCACGGCGTACAGACTCAGGAGCATCATAAGGATGTGATCCGCGACCTGATTGCAAGAGACAAAAACCATGCCTGTGTTGTAATGTGGAGCATTGCCAATGAGCCGGATTCCTATTCTGAGGGAGCATATGAATACTTTGCGCCTTTGTATGAGCTGGCCCGCAGCTTAGATCCCCAGAAGCGTCCCTGCACGCTGGTAAGCGTACAGATGGGAGGAGGACCTGCAACTGATGTATCCGCAAAGCTCAGCGATGTGATCTGCTTAAACCGCTACTATGGCTGGTACTTCGGAGCGCCGGATCTGGAAGGGCCGGAGCAGGCGCTGCGTGATGAGTTAGACCAGTGGCAGAAATTCGGACTTCCGGTTATCTTCACCGAGTACGGCGCGGATACGGTGATGGGCTTCCACGATACAACACCGGTTATGTATACAGAAGAATATCAGGTAGATTACTATAAGATGAACCACCGTGTATTTGACGAGTATGATTTCGTGGTAGGCGAGCAGGCGTGGAACTTTGCCGACTTCGCTACCAGCCAGGGCCTCCTGCGCGTTCAGGGCAACAAAAAAGGCCTGTTCACCAGAGACAGAAAACCGAAGCTGGCGGCACATTATTTTAAGGATAGATGGCACCAGATCCCGGATTTTGATTATAAGAAAAATCAGTAATGAGAAAAAGAAGAACCTGTGCCCAAATGGGCATGGGTTCTTTGCTTTTAGGCATATGCAGGAGACTATAACAAAGTTTGTGTCTTTATATATCCACGGCTCCCGGTTTCCTGCCGGACTTCTTGCTTATTCAGGCAGATATAAGCGGGAAAATCAGCCGCGTGAACAAAGGTCAGATGAGAGGATGTCTGCCGCTGTCTCAGCTCTTACATTTCCTGCAGAGAAATTCATCGGCATATGGCAGCGTATCCTTCTGCATTATATTTTTTTCGGATCCGGTCTGAAGGGCGGTTTCATAATACAGACATTTGTGGTTGAGGATAGCCAGCATTTTGCTGAGATTTTCCATTTGCTGTTCTACGGCTTTTCTGCGTTCAAGAAACATATCATATCTTTTTTGCAGGGAGGCATCTCCTTCCTGTGCCCATTTTGCAAACTGCTTCATTTCCCGTATGGACATTCCTGTGCTTTTTAAGCATTCCAAAAGCTGAAGCATGGTGAGGTCGCTGTCATGAAATACACGGTATCCTGATTCTTTGCGCTCCAGAAAAGGCAACAATCCTTCCTTGTCATAGTAGCGAAGGGTGGTTGCCGGAATGTTTGTCATTTGAGAAACTTCTTTGATTGAATATTCCATTGGTAAAACTCCTTTTCTCTCTGTTCTGAACCGTTAGAAAAAAATTTTATAAAACTATTGACTTTAAAGTTTGCTTTAATGTTAAACTCAAGCAAATAAAAAGTCAAGGAGAGATTAGAATGAAGAAAACAAATATTCTGCAAAAGATCCACGGGCCTGCGGATGTAAAAGGCTGCAGTATGGATGAATTAAAAACTCTGTCAGAGGAAATCCGTCAGGCTCTTATCCGGCGTGTAACGGTGACAGGCGGCCACATGGGTTCAAACCTCGGTTTTGTGGAGGCAACAGTAGCGCTTCACTATGTATTTGATTCGCCCAGAGACAAATTCGTCTTTGACGTTTCCCATCAGTCTTATACCCATAAGATTTTGACAGGGAGAAAGGAAGGCTTTACAGAGCCGGAAAAGTATTATGCCTTCAGCGGCTACACAACGCCGTCTGAAAGCGAGCATGATTTCTTTAAAATCGGTCATACATCAACATCTATTTCCCTGGCAACAGGTCTTGCCAAGGGCAGAGATCTAAAGGGCGGCAGGGAAAATATCATTGCTGTCATCGGCGATGGCTCCATGTCCGGCGGAGAGGCATTGGAGGGATTGAATAATGCCGCAATGCTCAACAGCAACCTGATTATTCTGTTTAATGACAATGAAATGTCCATTGCAAAAAACCAGGGCGGTATGTATGAGAATTTCAGACAGTTAAGGGAAACAGGCGGAAAGGCAGAAAACAACTTCTTTAAAAGTTTTGGCCTGGATTATTATTATGTGGAAGAGGGCAACGAGGTAGAAACGCTTATTTCTGCCTTTGAAAAAGTAAAAGATACGAAACGTCCCACGGTGGTCCATATTCACACGCTGAAAGGAAAGGGCCTGGACTGGGCGATGCAGGATAAAGAGGCGGGACACTGGGCAATGCCTGCGGCATTTGATCTGGCAGCGTTTGCAAAAATGGAACGGTACGAAACACTGACGGCTGATTTTCTTTTGAAAAAGATGGAAAGCGATCCGACGGTGATTGCAGTTTCTGCCGCCACTCCCGGCGCTACGGGGCTGACGCAGGAGTTCAGGGCAAAGGCTGGGAAACAGTTTGTGGATGTGGGGATAGCGGAGGAACACGCGGTTGCCATGATTTCAGGCATTGCCAAAAATGGAGGAAAACCGGTGTTTGAAGTGTTCAGCAGTTTTTTGCAGAGAACCTACGACCAGTTGAGTCAGGATCTTGCAATGAACAAAAATGCGGCAACCATTCTTGTATTTTCATCCGGAATCGGAGGCGGAGACTGCACGCATAACGGGATGTATGACGTAGCTTTGATCGGTTCCATCCCCAATATAATCGGTCTTGCACCTGCAACCAGGGAAGAATATTTAGCTGCATTGGAATGGTCTGTGGAGCAGAAAAACCATCCGGTTGTTATCAGGGTTCCCAAAGTGGTTATCAGCGACGGAAAAACCATTGCATTTGACGACGAATCTGCAGTCAAAGGTAAAATCGTGAAAAAGGGAAGTAAAATTGCGATTCTTGGCCTGGGTGATGCCCTGCCGCTGGCAAAACAGGCCGCAGAGGCACTGGACGAAACCGTTGGCGTAAATGTTACCGTTGTAAATCCAATGTGCTTTACAACGCTGGATAAGGACTTGCTGGACGAGCTTAAAAAGGATCACGATCTGATCGCTACAGTGGAGGACGGTATACTGGACGGCGGATTCGGCCAGAAAATAGCTGCTTACTACGGCGCTGATCCTGTAAAGGTTTTAAACTTCGGCGGAGCAAAAAGATTTAACGATCTGGTGCCTGCGGCAGACATTGCGGTTGGCAATCATCTCACGGCTGAGCTGATTGCAGAAGATATTAAAAATCATATGAAGTAGGTAATTCAATTTTCCAAAAATGACATGGATATTCTTTACGATTCTGATGATTACGCACAAACCGGATTTTATTTCTTATGCGGACGCGGTGTATGAGCTGCACGAAAGGCAGCTCAGGCGCGCTGATCAAAGTTCATAGGGCGGTTTTTGTATATGGGTGTGGGCAAATTGGCGGAGGCTGTATTCATATTCGCTGTTTGCAAAAGCTGTGTAGAGGATGTCTATGACGTTGAGCTGGGCCAGCCTGGAGGACATGGCTCCGCTGCGAAATAAGGCTTCATTGGCGGCAATGTACAGCTTATAGTCAGCCAGTCGGGACACCTGTGAGTCAGCAAAACGGGTGATGGCAATGCATTTGGTGCGGTTTTCCCTCAGCGCCTTCATACAGGCAGCCATCTCCTGTGTCTGCCCGGAATAAGAAAAAATGATGGCAGCATCCTCAGAGGAGGCATTTCGCGCCTGCAAAAGCTGAGCGTGCCAGTCCTCGCTGACACAGCAGGGCTTATTCAGGCGAAGAAACTTAAGATAGGCATCTTTGGCTGCACAGAGGGACGCACCGATGCCGAACAGGAGGATACTGCGGGACGAGCGGAGGAGGTTTACGCAGGCCTCTACCACATCCGGGTCCAGGATATGCTGGGAATCCAGCAGCACCTGGACATTTTTTTGCGTAATAGTGTTTATAATGGAAGTGATGGAGTCCTCTGGCCGCAGTTCCCGCTCTGAATGGGAGATCTGATTTCCAAAAGATGCGATTTCCAAAAGCAGGGCATGGCGAAAATCCTTGTATCCATGGAAACCAAGGGTCCGGCAGAGGCGGATGACGCTGGAAGGGGAGGTGTAGGTTTTATTTGCCAGGGCGCGGATATTGAGAGCTGCGGCAGAATCTGGGTTTGAATAGATATAGGCGGCAATCTGTGCGGGAACGCCGCTGGCGCTGTGTTTAAGTTCAGCCAGTGATAATAGGATACTTCTCATAAAAAAATACACTCCTGTTTGCTTGTATTGAATATTTTAACCAAATAATGTCTTATATATGAAACATTGTGCCACAAAACATTAGAAATGTTGACACGTTTGAAAGAAAGAATATAATGAAAATAACAAGAAAACAAGAGGGGTGACGTTATGGATTTGAGCAAGATGACAACGGAATCGCGCAATGTATCTACCATGAATCTGGATCAGATGAGTCCTCTGGAGATTGTAACTGCAATGAACCGGGAAGACCGCAGCGTCCCTGCGGGAATTGAGGCGGTGCTGCCAAGGATTGCTCAGACAGTTTCTGAGGTGGAGCGTGCGTTCCGGCAGGGAGGGAGGCTGTTTTATCTGGGAGCGGGAACCAGCGGGCGTTTAGGTGTGCTGGACGCCTCAGAATGTCCGCCTACTTTTGGGGTAGATCCGTCCATGGTTGTGGGGCTGATTGCAGGCGGAGACCGGGCGCTTCGATTTCCGGTCGAAGGGGCGGAAGACAGCAGGGAACTTGGAAAGAAAGACCTGCAGGATCATGGGCTGACACCCAAAGATGTAGTGGTAGGAATTGCGGCTTCCGGGCGTACTCCCTATGTGTTGGGAGCCTTGGAGTACGCGGCGGGACTGGGATGCAGAACCGCTTCCATTACCTGTAATACAGGCAGCGAGGTGGGAAAGGCGGCGGATATTGCCATTGAGGTAAATGTGGGACCGGAGGTGCTGACGGGATCAACCAGGCTTAAATCAGGTACAGCTCAGAAGATGATTCTGAACATGATCACCACCGGAGCGATGGTGAGGCTTGGGAAAGCCTATGAAAACCTCATGGTGGATGTGGTGCAGAGCAATGAGAAGCTGCAGACCCGTGCGGAAAACATTGTGATGGAAGCCACAGGGGCAGACAGAGCGCAGGCAAGGGCTTCTATTGATGAAGCCGGCGGATGGGTGAAGCTGGCGATCGTGATGATCCTGCTGCATTGTGACGCGAGGGAAGCAAAAACGCTGCTGGAGCAGTACGGGGGACGGGTATGTGATGCACTGGCGCATCAGAAGTGAAAGGAGAGGGAGTTATGTCAAATCAGGAAATGGTAAATGAGATTCTGAACTGTCTAGGGGGAAAAGACAATGTAATTACAGCGACCAACTGTATGACACGGCTGAGGATTCACGTAAAGCAGGACAATCAGATTCAGGATGAGGCGCTCAAAAACATAGAGGGCGTGCTTGGCCTTGTCCATGACCGGGCCGGTTTTGCGGAGGTGGTGGTAGGGCCGGGAAAGAGCCGCAAATGCGCGGATATCTGTGCGGAAATGGGGATTTTGGCGGCAGAGGATGTGAATACGGAAAATAACTGGAGAGAAAATAAGGCAGCCCTGAGGGCGGGGCAAAAGGATAGCAGGATAAAAAATATGCTAAAGACATTCGGCGAGATTTTTGTTCCCCTGATTCCCGGCGTGATTGCGGCTGGGCTGTGCTCTGGTCTTGCAACTCTTTTGACACAGCTTTTCCCCGGATATGCAGAAAATGTATTTTTAACCGTTGTACATAATCTGCTTTCCATGGTCAGTGCGTCCTTTATGACATATTTGACTGCCTGGGCCGGTTATCGGTCGGCAGAGCGTTTCGGGGCAACGCCGGTCCTTGGCGGTATGCTGGGTATGATCACCACACTGGGAAATATTGATGTGATCTCCAGGACGATTGGCCTCTACAACGAGACTCAGCCGTTAGACGCTGTCTTAAGGGCGGGCAGAGGCGGAGTGCTGGCGGTAGTGATTGGTGTATTTTTTCTGGCTAAAATTGAAAAGGCAGTCCGCAGACGGATTCCAGATAATCTGGATATTATGTTTACACCCCTGATTACCCTGATTCTCTGTGTGATTCCATATGTATTTATCATCATGCCCCTGACGGGTTTTGTTTCTACCTTCCTGTGCTGGATCGTAGAACAGGTCTGCATGAGCGCTAATCCGGCTGTACGAATCGTGGCAGGCTTCCTTTCATCGGCATTGTTCCTGCCAATGGTAGCCATGGGAATGCATCATGGGCTGGTGGCCCTGTATACAGTTCAGCTGGAGAGCATTGGCTTTGTTACCTTATATCCGGCTCTTGCAATGGCGGGCGCGGGCCAGGTTGGAGCGGCGATTGCCATTTATATGAAAGCAAAGAAGGTGAAGAACCAGCGTCTGTGTTCCGTTATTGACGGCGCCCTTCCAGCGGGAGTATTGGGGGTAGGGGAACCTCTGATTTACGGAGTCACGCTCCCAATGGGAAAACCATTTTTTACAGCGGGTCTTGGGGCAGGATTCGGCGGAGCGTTCGTTATGGCAATGCAGGTGGCCTCTACTACATGGGGGCCATCCGGTATTCTGGCGTTCCCGGTAATGACGGCAGGCCCCAATCCTGCCGTATGGTCTATGCTGTACTATGGAATCGGTCTGGTGATCAGCTATCTTATGGGATTTATTATAACAAATGGGGCTGTGAAAGCAGAGGATGTGGCATCGGCGTAGGATGATAGACAGATGGGCAAAAGGCCGCTGTACGGGGGAGTACGGCGGCCTTTTTAAGAGTCTTTGACGGCCGGCTGCCATATAATATTGCGCATATGTTATTTTAATAAACGTTCTTTTCAGACAGGAGTATTTCTGATAAAATATTTTCACATATGAATTTTGACACAGGAGAAAACAAAGATGGAATACAAGATTATCGTTCTGGATCTGGACGGGACACTGACAAACAGGGATAAGGTTATTACGCCAAGAACAAAGAGGGCTCTGATGGAGGCCCAGGAAGCGGGAAAGATCGTCGTCCTGGCTTCCGGCCGCCCTACGGCCGGCATTGAGCCTCTGGCAAAGGAACTGGAACTGTCAAAATATGGAAGCTATATTTTGTCCTACAATGGGGGAATGATTACCAGCTGCCGTACTGGGGAAGCGGTATTTTCTTCGCTGCTCCCGGTGGAATCCAACCAAAAAATTATCGGTCTGGCAGAGGAGAATGGGGTGGATATCCTGACTTATGAGGGCAGAAAGATCATTACAAACAACGCGGAATGTCCCTATGCGGTCAAGGAATCCTGCATCAATCACCTTCCTCTTCGCCAGGTGGAAAACATGAGAGAGTATGTCGCCTTTCGGGTGCCTAAATTCCTGATGTTAGATGACGGGGATTATCTGGAGATGGTAGAACCCAGGGTCAAGGCAGCCATGGGCCGTGATTTCAGTGTCTACCGTTCAGAACCCTTTTTCCTGGAGGTGATGCCAAAGGGGATCGATAAGGCCCAGTCCCTGGGGCGTCTTTTAGAATGTCTTGGCCTGTCAAGGGAAGAGATGATCGCCTGCGGCGACGGCTATAATGATCTTACCATGATCCAGTATGCCGGTCTTGGAGTAGCAATGGAGAATGCAGTTCTCCCGGTGAGAAATGCTGCCGACTATATCACTGCCTCCAACAACGAGGACGGTGTGGGGCTGGTGGTGGAGCGATTTATGCTGGGTAAGGGCTGAATCGCTGCGGATGTAAGAAATCCGTAAATATAATTATTTTGCCATTTATACAAAAACATGATACACTAAAAACCAGATACTGACAGTCATATTGTTAAAAACAGACAAAAAAGATATGGAAGGAGGCACAGAATGCTGCAGGTGTCAGGAATCTGTAAATCATATGGAAAGCGTCGGATTTTGGATCAGGCCGAACTGTCTGCCCACAGAGGAACCTGTGTGGGAATTGTAGGGGCCAACGGCTGCGGTAAGACAACCCTTTTATCTGTCCTGGCGGGAGTAAGGAAACCGGATCGGGGCAGTATCCGAATTGACGGGCAGGAAGCATCAGGCCATCCGGCAGTATTTGCAGCTAAAGCTGCTTATGTTCCCCAGGAAAATCCTCTGATGGAGGAGCTGACCGTGAGGGATAATCTCCTTTTGTGGTATAAGGGCAGCAAAAGCCGGATGAAGGAAGATCTGGAACATGGCCCGGCAGCTCTTTTAGGGATTCCTTCTATGCTGGAACGCAGGGCGGGAAAGCTGTCAGGAGGTATGAAAAAAAGACTCAGTATCGCCTGTGCTCTGTCGGGACAGGCCCCTCTTCTGATCATGGATGAGCCGGGAGCAGCTTTGGATCTGGAATGTAAGGAAACGATCCGTCAGTACCTGCAAAGCTATTTAGAGAATGGAGGAACAGCAGTCCTTACCTCTCATGAGATGGAGGAACTGTCCATGTGCAGCCGGCTTTATGTGCTGAGAGATGGCAGACTGGAGGAGATTCCAGCAGGTCTTGGGCCAAAAGAACTGATCGCCAGCTTTCATCCGCCGAAGGTCGGCATATAGGACGGCAGGGATAACAAGTTAAGTCAAATGCGGCAATGCCTGGAAAGACTGTGACTAAAAACGGAGGAAAAAGTGTATGGAATTAACGAAGCAGATGAAAATGGCAGCGGCCGGAGCGGCAGCGGTAATCGTAGTGGGCGGAGGTGTTTTTGCCTTTACGCAGATGTCAGAGGGGGATCCCAAGGAAACGGTGATCAAGGCATTTGAAAATATCTATACAGAAGGGCAGACTGATCCGCTGGAAGAACTGTTTGGACTGTCAGAGTTTGCAAAAACAGAGGCATCATCCAGTTCCGAGGGCGGTCTTACGTTAAAGCTTGACAGCTGTTCTGAGCCTGCGGTCAACGCCTATGCAGGCAGCGGGCTGCGTATTGAAGGAAAGGAGGATACAGACAGCAACAAGAGCTCCTTCAATATGGGGGTTATTTATAATGGAATGGATCTGGCGAATCTGAACCTTTATTATGGAGATCACACCCTTATGGCTGCAGTACCGGAACTGTCTTCCCACGTATTTACTCTGGATCTGGGAGAAGGGCTGGGTGACCGTGTAAAAAATTCTCCTGTTGTAGCTCCGGCCCTGGAGCAAAACGGTATTGATCCGGCTGCTCTGGCAGAATATTTGAACACCCTTTTAGCCCAGGCCCAGCAGGAAGACGAAGGACAGACAGAGTCTCTGGATCTTAAGGGCCTCATGAACCGCTATCGGGAAGGCTGCAAGGCTGAGGATGATTTTAAGGCGGCTATGACTGTAAAAAAGGGTGAAAAGGGAACCTTTACTGTGGATGGAAAAGAGGTAAGCTGCAAAGGCTATGAGGTTTCCATCAGTAAAGACGCCATGATCAGCTTTTTAAGAACCTCATCTGACTTCTTCCTTCAGGATGAGACTCTGAAAAATGAGTTTTTAAATCAGATGGAAATGAGCGTACAGCTTGGACAGCTCATGGGAGGGAATGGAACAGGACAGGAGTTCCCTACTGCCAAGGAGATGCAGGAACAGACTTACGAAGAGGCAAAGGCAAACATCGATGAGATGATCAGCTTTTTGGAGAGTTCCTTAAATGATGTGCAGATGACCGTCCATGTGGATTCCAAAGGCCGTCTGGTTTCTGTAAAGGGAACCACCTCTTTGAATGATCCTGACAAGACAGAAACGGAGAGCGAGCCGGTTAGTGTGAATTTCAGCTGTGAATTAAAGGGCGGTTCCTATCTGACCCAGAATCTTAATGCTCAGGTAGAAATGGTAAATGGAGACGAGACGCTGGTGCTTACAGCTGCAAAAGACGGAACCTATGATGGAAAGCAGCTGACCGGAGGCCTGGATCTGGAGATGAAGTCAACAGGCGCCATGTCAGAGGAGTGGAAGGCTGCTTTTGACGGTTCCTACAACAGTGACGGCGGCGCTTATGACCTTCAGGCAGCCGTCAGCCAGGATGGTCTGGAGCTTGTGAGCCTTTCTGCCAAAGGAGCGGTTGATCAGCTGGAAAAGGGGAAATCCATCCATGTAGCCATTGATTCCATCACAGCCTCTGCCATGGGAGATACAGGAAATGTTGTTTTAAGCGGCGAATATCATTTCGGGCCGCTGTCTGGAGAAGTGATTCCTCTGGAAGGGGAAACTATGGATATACTGGCAGCCACCGAAGAGGAATGGAACGCCGTTGCTATGGAGATACTCTTTGGCGTCATCGGAATTGGCGGTGAAGCAGGATTGATTCAGTAAAGGATATAAGTATGTGTGGACGTCTGTGCTATATAAGGCTGGAATTAAAACGTGCCCTGAGACGGCTTCCCCACATTCTGGCAGGGGCGGCAGTGCTTGTGATTCTCATGGGCGCGGCCGCCCTTCTGGCAGGAAAGCTGCTCTATGGCGGTCAGGCAGTGGGACGGATTCCGGTAGGCGTGGTACTGCCTGAAGAGGATACCCTGGCAAAACAGGCCGTAAATATGATCCGTTCCCTTGAAAGCGTTAAAAGTCTCTGCGATCTTACCTATATGGACGAGGAGGAAGCGAAACAGGGGCTAAGGGAAGGGCGGCTTTATGCCGTGCTTCAGGTGCCGGACGGTTTTGTGCAGGATATTATGACAGGAGTCAATACGCCTGTAACTGTGATCTTTCCGGAAAATGCGGGAGTCGAGAGCAGGATTTTTCAGGAACTGACGGATGCAGGCGCAGGCATATTGGGAGCCAGTCAGGCGGGGATCTACAGCGGAGATCAGCTTTTAAAACAGTATGGTCTGACGGAGAAAATTCCCCTGTTTGAAAGAGAAATGAACGGAATCTACTTAAGCTACAGCCTTCCCAGAATGGATTATTTTGGAAAAATCACCGTAAACGGAGCGGGAGATGTGACGGTGCCTGTGTTTTACGGGATCAGCGGCTTTGTGCTGTTGCTGTTGCTGTCCGCCATTCCGGTATCGGATCTGTTAAAGAGAGACAGCCCTGTGATGAGGCAGAAGCTGTCTCTGATCGGAATTGGCCCGTTTACAGCGGCAGGAAGCCGTATTCTGGGACTCTCTCTTTTACTGGGGATTTTGACGGCTCTGGCTGCTTTGGCTGCTCAGGCGTCAGGTGTGCTTTCGTTCAGTCTGCCAGGTGTTTTTGCAGGGATCCTGGTTTGCCTGGGAGCGGCATCTGCAGCAGCCTGTCTGTTTCTGACGGCAGGAGGCCGAATGGGAGGGATCCTTCTTCTTTTTGTTATGGTGACAGTGCTCCATTTTCTTTCCGGCGGTTTCCTTCCGCAGGTATTTCTGCCGGAACAGATCCGGGAGGCAGCACCCTTTTTACCCTCCCATATCCTGATGGAAGGCGTAAAGATGGCAGTGACCCAAAGCTGGAACTTTGAAACAGCGGGAAAGCTGGCTGCTCTGATTGCAGGAGGGTGGCTGATTGCGGCAGCGGCGGAGGCGGCGGATAAATGAAACAGGTAATTGTGTGGTTTTTTCTCGCGTGTAAGCGCTATTTAAAAAAAGGCATATTTCCAATGCTTTTACTTCTTCTGCCTCTGGCAGCCCTGGGAATCGGGAAAATGGAGAGCCAGGGAGAAAACAGAATTCGGATTGCCGTGTGTACAGCCGGGGGAACGGAGCAGGAGGCTTCCTGGCTTTCCAGGCAGCTGGCACGGAATCTGGCAGAGCGGGCAAAGGGGATGTTTGATTTTTATCTCTGCGCCAGTGAACAGGAGGTAAAGGATGAGGTGGCATCAAGGCGGGCGGAATGTGGATATGCCATTGATCCGAATCTGGAAGAAAAACTGAATCAGAAGCAGTGGAAGAAAGTGATTCGTCTTTATACGGCCCCGTCTACTGTGGCAGGCCCGTTATCTGCAGAAACGGTTTTTCATGAACTGGCAGCCCTCTATAACAGAGAACTTTTACAAATGTATGTGACGGAGGGAGAGGCGTTTTCGCAGATCGGGTCTCCTGAAAGCGAAGAGAGAAAGGCGGCGGCAGGACAGGCCAAAGAACTCTATGATCAGTGGTATGACGGCGGCGGTCTCTTTCATTTTGCGTACATATATGATGGGGAAAGTACAGGCAGGCCTTTGGCAGAGGAGACGGGAGCAAAGCTTTTTCCTGTCCGTGGCCTTGCGGCTGTTTTTGTCTTTACCATGTCGCTGTACGGAGCGGTTCTGCTGGGAGAGGATGAGATAAGCGGTCTTTTTATTCCTCTAAGCTGGAAACTGCGTCTGCCATGCCGTCTGGCGGTTTTAAGCGCTCCGACGGCGCTGTCCTGTGTTTCTGCCTTTTTCGCATTGTGGGCTGGAAAAAGCTTAAAGAGTGGAGTAGCAGGAGCGGCAGAGGAAGCTGCCGCACTGCTGATTTATGGTTTGGCCTGCGTGGCTGTAGTTTTTCTGCTTAAAAATGTGTTTCGCTCCCCCAGGGCGCTTTGCTGTACCATTCCGTTCTTTATTATTGGAAGCCTTATATTCTGTCCGGTGTTTGTGGATGCAGGAACATGGATGCCGGGAATAGAACAGGTTGGCCGGCTGTTTTTGCCGTATTATTATCTGGGATTCTTTTAGGAAAAATGGGGGCGGCAGTTTTGGCTTCTGCCCCTAAAAAAAAATTAAAAAAATAAAAAAAGGTATTGCCAAAATGGAAACAGTGTGATATATTATAACACGTGCTGCGGGAGTGCTGGAATTGGCAGACAGGCAAGACTAAGGATCTTGTGGGTGTATGCTCGTGTGGGTTCAAGTCCCATCTCCCGCATATGCAGAAGTGGCGGAATTGGCAGACGCGCACGGTTCAGGTCCGTGTGGTAGTAATACCTTGAGGGTTCGACTCCCTTCTTCTGCACTGGATGATGATCCGGAACTTAAGGAAACTTAGGTTTCGGATTTTTTTGTATAAAAATATAAAAAAACTTGACATTATACCTGGTATAAGCCTTATGCTTGGAGAGCAAAGAGGCGCTGGAGATAACAGCGCGGATAAGGAGGGGAAGATATGTCACGGACAATCAAAGAAGCCCAACAGCTGACGGGGATCACCAGCCAGAATATCCGATACTATGAAAAACAGGGACTGCTGACGCCTGAGAGGAATGAGGAAAATTCCTACCGGCTGTATTCCGAGGAGGATATTGGCCGCTTGAAAATGATCCGCTTGTTTCGGAAATTGGGGATGCCGGTGGGAGAGATTCGCCGGATGTTTGAGGGCGATATCTCTTTGGAGGAAGCGATTGCGTCCCAGATCAGCCGTCTGCAGTCTCAAAAGGAAGAATTGACGGCTGCATTGGAGTTTTGCGGGAAGATAAAGGAGGAACAGCTGGCAGATGTAGATCCGGATATGTATCTGGAAGAGATAGAGAAAGAGGAGAGAGCGGGATCTGTATTTATGCAGTTCATTAACGATTATGCGCAGGTGGTGCGGTCCGAGGCAATCCGGGATTTTTCCTTCATGCCTGAGGATCGGTGCGATGATCCGGAGATTTTTTCTCAGGAACTTCTCAAATATGCCAGAGAAAATAAGAAAACGATCGTGATCACCAAAAAGGGTCTGTCACCCCGGTTTATGATGGATGGGGCTGAATATAAAGCCTACAGAACTTCCTCGCGTCTGGGAATTGTGATCCGCTGCGAGCTGGTTCATCCGGAGGATTATATCCCGGCAGGGATGACGGTCCGCAGATACAGGATTCTTCGCGTTATTTCCATTGCGGCACTGCCCCTGCTTCTGTGGGGAATCAGTGCGCTGTGCTTTTTAGATCGGCTGGATCTGCGTTCGCCGGGATCCTGGCTGGCGCTGTTTGTGATGGGAACGGTTTTTCTGGCGGATCTGTTTTTTGTATACTACAGCCATGGAAAGAACTTCAAAGGCTGAAACTGCATATGAAGATTCATGAACGTGGCAGCAAAGGAACGGATGGAGGATGGATGGGCCGGGAATGTTATTTGGCAGGAGCGTTACAGAGGCATCCTCTCCTGCATTGCGGGGATTTTCAGAGTTACCTCTGTGCCTTTTCCTGTAACGCTTGTGAATGACAGTCCAAAGCCTTCTCCGTAAAGACTTTTCAGCCGCAGGTTTGTATTGGATACGCCGATGTGCCGGGTGGAGGTAAGAGCGCCTTCAGTATTTGGCTGATCCAAAAGAGTATCCAGTTTTTCCGGAGGGATTCCGGCCCCGTCATCGCAGATGACTAAGATAATATCATTGTCCTCCCGCCACCCGGTAAGGAGGATGGAGCCCTTCTTCTCTTCCTTCATCAGGATACCATGGAGAAGGGCATTTTCTACGATAGGCTGAAATGTCAGCTTTGGTATGGTGAAATCCAAAAGTTCCGGAGGAACATCAGCGATAAAGGAGGCGCAGTGATTGTAGCGCATATTCTGCAGCTGCATATATAGAGACACATGGGTTATCTCATCTCTGATGGAAGAGAGGAGATCCTTGCGTCCAAGGGTCAGGCGGTAAAAACGGGTCAAGGCCTGGATGGCTTCGCTTACCTGCCCGATCTGGCCGGACTGAGCCAGCCAGTTGATCATATCCAGGGTATTGTAGAGAAAATGGGGATTGATCTGTGCCTGGAGCGCCCGGAACTGAGCCTTCTGAAGCTCTTTTGAAGCCTGTTCCTGCTGATCCATAAGCTCATTGATTTCAGCGGTCATAAAATTGTAGGCCCCGGAAAGAATCCCGATCTCATCATTGCCGGCCTGCTCTAATATAAGAGGCTGGGGACGGCCGGAGCGAATACTTTCCATCTGAAGGGCCACATGGATGATGCGGTCTGCGAAAGATCTTGAGAGCAGATACGCCAAAAACAGGGCCAGAAGAGAGATAAAGGCATACAGGCCGATGAAATTCATGATGGTGGAAGCGCCTACTGCCTGAAGTTTTTCTCTGGGGATGAGGGAAATGAGATACCAGCCAGAATCCTTCACAGGAAAACAGGCTGCATATACCCGGATCCCGTTTAACTCAGCAGGCAGAAATTCTTCCTCTGTCTTCAGCTGCTCAAAAAGCTCCGGTGGGATGGCAGGCATAGACTTGTTTGTTTTTAGGTCCCCGGTCTGGATTGTCCGCCCGTTTTGGTCTGCAAAGAAGGTGTATTCTCCCTCGATGGATCGCCGGTTTGCGATCAGCTCCTGAAGAGAGGAACGAGAGAAATATACAGCAACATAGGCGGCCGTCTCTCGCTCTGTCTCCCCATTTTGGGGGAGATAATTCAATCGTGTAATATAAGCCAGATTGCCGCAGGTCTCCCGTTCTGTTTCCGAGAGAGAGGAGGAACAGAACAGATAATCTTCCTCAGAAGCCTTAAACTGTGAGATCCATTGGCTGTCCAGGGAAGAAAGAGGGGAAAACAGGATTTGACGCCCGTTGTTCCAGACATCCAGCCTGGGATAGCTGCTGTCGTCATAGTAGATCCGTACCGACCGGATCAGGGACGGCTCTGCGGCCATACGGGCCTGGTTGTACAGGCTGTCCAGCTGGGAGCGGGATAATGCGGAGGTCTTTGCCTGCTCTTTTGGAATGGAAAAGAGGCCCTGGACGGAAAGGGCGTCTGTGAGGGTGTCGGAAGCATAGGATATATGGGTCATCAGATTCTCAGCGGCAAGGGCAGACTGAGCGTGGAAAGCCTCTTCCGACTGAAGGGTATTATTTAGTACGATCTGAAAGAACCGGGTAAACATAAGAACTGTCACTACGGCCATAGGCAGCATAAAAAGAATGGCGTACGATACAGCCAGCTTTTTCTTAAGTTTCATGTCATAGATGTAATAATGCAGCAAACGTTTCAGAGGATGTTTCATCAGAGCATTTTCTCCCTGTATTCAGATGGGGAAAGGCCTACGATTTTGCGGAAGGCCTTGCTGTAATAGTTTCCGTCACTGTAGCCTGCCTTTGCGGAAATGTCTGCAATCCGGTAGCGGGGATCGTTTAAAAACTGTTTGGACATTTTGATCCGGTAATCGGTCAGGTACTGATTCACGGTCTGGCCTGTTTCGTTTTTAAAGAGGGTGCAGACATAGCTGGAAGAGCGGTTGACGTATTCGCTGATTTCCGGTACGGACAAGGTAGGGACTGCATAGTTTAGACGGATGTACTCCTTGATCTGAAAGACAACAGGATGTTCGGTCTGGTTGAAAATCAGGTGCTGAAAATAAAGCTGTATCCGTTCACAGAGAAATTCATGAAGCTCCCTCAGGGTAGCCCGGTTCATAACGTCCTCCCAGATGGATTCGGACTCCAGACCTTCTCGTTTCCACAGAGAAATGTGATTGGCAAGACTGATTTCGTCCAGTTTATTCAGGTAGCGGAAGTACCGGTCTTTTGCCTGGGCTGCGGGAAGAGGAGGGCCGTCTTTTAAGCCTCTGTAAAATGCCTCTGCCGCCTTCAGGGAATCCTCTTTCTTTTGGGCCGTTAAGGCAGCGCCAAAGTCTGTAAAGGGGTCTGCGGCCGGCTGATAGGATCCTGCGGCCGGCTGCGGGGTCAGGACCGAGTTATAGTCATGGTAAAAGCTTTCATCTAAAAGGTTCATGGCGCTATGGTAGGAAACGGAGGCCTGCGCCATACCCTGAAGAATCGGGCCGGCTGCTATAAAGAAACGGCAGTAAGTCTTCATTCGTGACTGCACCAGCCGGGTAAAGTCTTCCAGAACTTTGGTCTCCGGACGGGAAGGGCTGCAGAGAAAGCTTATGATATAACGGTCAGCCTTCGGCATTATCAGCCGGGTTATGCCGTGTTCCTTAAGATACCCGGAAAAAAGCTGGCTTTCCTTCATCAACTCTTCGGAAGGAAGCTCGGACAAAGGGGTCAGGCAGTTTGTGACAACTGCACTAAACCAGAAGTCTGGTTCGATGGCAGGAGAAAGACAGGCTCCCAGGGCGGCTG
>OBWM01000961.1_pt1 | contig 19124 bp, 14 predicted proteins | sample 1538041 | NCBI WGS metagenome assembly OBWM01 (sample SAMEA2580049, study PRJEB22360) | human gut metagenome | biome: human gut; feature: human-associated habitat; material: faeces | place: Denmark | collected 2008/2010
AACAACCGCTTTTTAGGAGTTTTAGTGGGAGCTTTGGTCACAGCCATCATCCAGAGCAGTTCGGCAACTACCGTTATGGTCGTAGGTTTTGTGAATGCAGGCATCATGAATCTTACCCAGGCAGCAGGCGTTATTATGGGTGCGAACGTCGGAACTACGATCACCGCATGGCTTGTGTCGGCAAATGAAAGGGCAGGGGGCCCGGAGATGCAGAAGAAACCTGAATTTTTTGCACCGCTGATCTTAGCCATCGGAGCATTTATTGTAACTTTTTCAAATAAACAAAAGTTAAATCAGAAGGCAGAGATCGCCGTAGGTTTCGGTGTTCTTTTTATCGGACTCTCTTTTATGTCCAGTTCCATCGGAGTATATCAGAGCAGCCCTATTTTCGCAAAGGCTTTTGAAGTTCTCGGGGGGAATCCTATTTTGGGAATTCTTGTAGGAGCTGTCGTTACAGCGATCATTCAGAGTTCTTCTGCATCCGTCGGTATTCTTCAGACACTTGCCATGAAGGGCATTGTAAACTGGCGTTCCGCCGTTTTCATTACGCTGGGGCAGAACATCGGTACATGTATCACGGCTCTTTTATCCAGTGCGGGTGCAAACAAAACCGCAAAAAGGGCGGCGGTAATTCACTTATCTTTTAACATCATCGGAGCTGCTATTTATGGAATTATCATGACCATTTTCTTCGGAGTGTTTGACCATCTGGCCATGCAGCATATTTCGAGTACGGAGATCTCTATTTTCCATTCTATCTTCAATGTATCAGTCACTGTACTGCTGTTCCCGTTTGCCAATGTATTGGTGAAACTGTCAGGACTGATTATCCACGAAGAACCGGAAGATGAGGAAGACGAGGAAGTAGAAGAGATGGTGCTGCGTCACCTGGATCCGCGTATCCTGGAGACTCCTTCTTTTGCAGTGGAAAACGCAGTCAAAGAAGTAGTGCGCATGGGTGATATCGTTCTGAAAAATATGAAGCGTGTTACGAAGGAAGCCATGAATCCGCAGCCGAGTGAAAAACAGCTGGACAAGGTATTCAGGGATGAAAAGGTCATCAACCATTTAGAAACTATGATCACCGGGTATCTTGTAAAGATCAGCAATCTGGCACTGACGGAGAAACAGAGCAAAATTGTCACGGATTTATTCTACACAATTTCGGATATCGAGAGGGCAGGAGATCATGTCGAAAATATTGCTGAATTCATGCAGATAAAGCATGACGATAAAATTGCATTTTCTGATCTTGCAAAGGACGAATTGCACAAAATGACGGCTCAGGTCATTAAAACGTTTGATTATGCCATCAGGGCTATTGAGAAAGACGATGTGGAAATTGCAAAACAGGCAATTCAGGGAGAAGAAGAAGTCGACAGAATGGAGAAAAAGTACCGGAAACAGCATATTGAACGGCTGGAACGGGAGTCATGCATACCTGAAGCCGGAGTGATATATATTGATATGATGACAAGTCTGGAGCGTATTTCGGACTATGCCGACAATATTGCCAATTATATCATCGATGAGAATGAAAAATAAAGCTTTTGGTAATCTTGTACAAAGATATGATTTTGTATACATGAGAGAAATGCTAAAATAGACTTGATATTTTTGGACATATTGTTTAAAATAAAAAGGAAGTTTGTCAATAGATTGACAATTGACAGACAACATTAAATTATTCATTCAAGACTTAGGAGGAATTGAGATGGCAGTAAAAGTAGCGATTAATGGATTTGGACGTATCGGACGTCTTGCATTCAGACAGATGTTCGGAGCTGAAGGTTATGAAGTTGTAGCAATCAACGATTTAACAAATCCTAAGATGTTAGCACACTTATTAAAGTATGATTCTGCACAGGGAAGATATGCATTAGCTGACAAAGTAGAAGCAAAAGAATCTTCAATCGTAGTAGACGGAAAAGAAATCGAAATCTATGCAGAAGCAGACGCAACAAAACTTCCTTGGGGAGAATTAGACGTAGACGTTGTATTAGAATGTACAGGATTCTACACATCTAAAGACAAAGCATCTGCACACATTCAGGCAGGAGCTAAAAAAGTTGTTATTTCTGCGCCAGCTGGAAACGATCTTCCAACTATCGTATACAATGTAAACCATGAAACATTGACAAAAGAAGACACAGTCATCTCAGCAGCATCTTGTACAACAAACTGCTTAGCACCTATGGCTGATGCTCTTAACAAGTACGCACCGGTTCAGTCTGGTATCATGTTGACAGTACATGCTTACACAGGAGATCAGATGACTCTTGACGGACCACAGAGAAAAGGTGATTTAAGAAGAGCACGTGCAGCAGCAGTCAATATTGTTCCTAACTCCACAGGAGCTGCAAAAGCTATCGGATTAGTTATTCCTGAATTAAACGGAAAATTAATCGGATCTGCTCAGCGTGTACCGGTTCCGACAGGTTCTACAACAATCTTAACAGCAGTTGTTAAGGGAGAGAACGTAACTGTTGATGGAATCAACGCAGCTATGAAAGCAGCAGCTACAGAATCTTTCGGATATACAGAAGAAGAATTAGTATCTTCTGACATCATCGGAATCAAATACGGTTCTTTATTTGATGCAACTCAGACAATGGTTACTGAAATTGGCGACGGATTATACGAAGTTCAGGTTGTATCTTGGTATGACAACGAAAACTCTTACACAAGCCAGATGGTAAGAACAATCAAATACTTTGCAGAATTAGCATAATCATCAGCGCTGTGGATGCGGACAGGCATCAATATTCAGTGTAGTATTCTGCAATACCATACCCACAGGGCACACTGTATTTTATGCCCTTCGGGCAGCGTGCTTTGCACGATAAGGTATAAAGACTCAAATGGGTCCGGTCTTTTTGGACCGGACCCGTTTTTTTATTTTGTTTGTTAAAGAAGGCAATCCGGCAGGATAGGCATTCGATTTAATCCTATAAGAAATCCCAGGAGGAAAGAACATGTTAAACAAAAAATCAGTAGATGATATCAACGTAAAAGGAAAGAAAGTCTTAGTGCGCTGTGATTTTAATGTACCGCTTCAGGATGGAAAAATCACAGATGAGAACCGCCTGGTTGCGGCACTTCCTACATTAAAGAAGCTAATCGCAGACGGCGGAAAACTCATTCTCTGCTCTCATTTAGGAAAACCGAAAGGAGAGCCAAAACCGGAATTATCTCTTGCACCGGTAGCAGCACGTTTGAGTGAGTTATTAGGTCAGGAAGTAAAGTTTGCAGCAGACGATAACGTTGTAGGACCGAATGCGAAAGCAGCAGCAGATGCAATGCAGGACGGAGATGTCATTTTACTCCAGAATACACGTTACAGAGCAGAAGAGACAAAGAACGGGGAAGAATTCAGCAAAGAACTTGCAGGCCTCTGCGATGTATTTGTAAATGATGCTTTCGGAACTGCTCACAGGGCTCACTGTTCAAACGTGGGAGTTACACAGTTCGTAGACACTGCAGTTGTAGGATACTTAATGCAGAAAGAGATCGATTTCTTAGGAAATGCAGTCAACAATCCGGAACGCCCTATGGTAGCGATTTTAGGAGGAGCCAAGGTTTCCTCTAAAATTTCTGTTATCAACAATCTTTTAGACAAGGTTGATACACTGATCATTGGCGGCGGTATGGCTTATACATTCATGAAAGCATTGGGAGAAGAAGTCGGAGATTCCTTACTGGAAGCTGACTACTTAGACTATGCAAAAGAAATGATGGATAAAGCAAAAGAAAAAGGTGTGAACCTGCTGATCCCTGTTGATACCGTAGTGGCAGATGACTTCTCCAATGACGCCAACATCAAGATCGTAGAGAGAGGCGGAATTGAAGCAGGATGGCAGGGACTTGACATCGGACCGAAGACAAGAGCATTATTTGCGGATGCCTTAAAAGATGCAAAGACAGTTGTATGGAACGGACCTATGGGATGTTTCGAGATGCCGAACTTTGCGGCAGGAACTGTGGCAGTTGCAGAGGCACTGGCTGAGATTGATGCTACAACGATCATCGGCGGAGGAGATTCCGCAGCAGCAGTAAACCAGCTTGGTTTCGGTGATAAGATGACACATATTTCCACAGGCGGCGGTGCATCTCTGGAATTCCTGGAAGGAAAAGAATTACCGGGTGTTGCAGCGGCAAATGATAAATAAGTATTTTAACTATCAAGGAAAGTAATCGGAGGGTATACCATTATGCGTAAAACAATCGTAGCAGGAAACTGGAAAATGAACAAAACGCCTAGCGAGACCGTAGCTTTAGTAAACGAATTAAAGCCATTGGTAGCGACTGAAACATCTGATGTAGTATTCTGCGTACCGGCAATCTGTATTCCGGCAGCGATCGAAGCTGCAAAAGGAAGCAACATCAACATCGGTGCTGAGAACATGTATTATGAAGAAAGCGGTGCTTACACAGGAGAGATCGCTCCAAACATGCTGACGGACTTAGGTGTAAAATATGTCATCATCGGACATTCAGAGAGAAGAGAATATTTCGCTGAGACAGATGAGACAGTTAATAAAAAAGTTTTAAAAGCTTTTGAACACGGAATCACTCCGATCGTTTGCTGCGGAGAAACTCTTGCTCAGAGAGAACAGGGCGTAACCATTGACTTTGTTCGCCAGCAGATCAAGATTGCATTCCAGGGTGTGAGTGCAGATCAGGCAAAGACTGCTGTTATCGCTTACGAGCCAATCTGGGCAATCGGTACAGGAAAAGTTGCAACAACAGAGCAGGCTCAGGAAGTTTGTAAAGCGATCCGCGAGTGTATCGCAGAAGTGTATGATCAGGCTACTGCTGACGCCATCCGCATCCAGTACGGTGGTTCAGTGTCTGCTGCAAGCGCACCAGAATTATTCGCACAGGACGACATCGACGGAGGATTAGTCGGAGGAGCTTCTTTAAAACCGGACTTTGGTAAGATCGTAAATTATAAGTAGAGAGATAAAGCTGCTGCAGAAATTATTTGCAGCAGCTTTTTGCTTTAAATTGGTTTAGAGAAAAGGGGAGTAAGATTATGAAAAAGAGATATATAATAATGACATTTTTTTTGATGGCAGGCTTATTTAGTTGTCCCTCAATTTATGTCAAGAAAGTTGAAGCAAAGGGAAAGACTTATACAATCAGCCCAAATAAAATTCCAAAGTCCGTTAAAAAATCTTCTGCCTACAATAAAAACACCAGGAATTCACTTCAGATACAATATTATTTAAAGAAACTGCAAAAAGGAGGTGGCAGACTGGTTCTGAAAAAGGGGACATATAAGATCTGTTCGACTCTCTTTGTACCATCGAATACAACAATAGAACTTAAAGAAGGTGCAGTACTAAAGAAAATAAACAAAGGTAAAAGCAATTATAAGCCTACGAAAAATATGTTTTTGCTCTGTTCCTATAAAAACAGAAATAAAACAAATGCATATAAAAAGTTTAACGGGCCCAAAAATATTAAATTTATAGGTCACGGAAGTAAGTCGGTTATCGATTTATCTTATATAAAGGGGGCACATGGAGTATCTGGTTCACATAATCAGAATGTGACTTTTCAAAATATAACCTTCAAGGGACAGAATGGAGGACATTATATTGAGATCGCCGGAGTGAAAAATGTAACAGTAAAAGATAACAGATTTCTTTCTGCTAAATCCAGTACAAGGAGTTCTGCATACAATAAAGAAGCAATTAATATCGATACACCAGATAAAGCCACCGGTGGATTTACACTTAAGTGGAGCAAAAAAGACCAGACTCCGAATGTAAATGTCATGATCACTAATAATGTATTTGACGGAGTGAATCGTGCAATTGGAACGCATAAATATTCACAAAAGAAAGACAAAAAAGGAAAATATTCGAAGTCTTCGGTAAATGTTTATCATCAGAACATACAGATTAGAAACAATCAGTTTAAAAATATTTACGATAATGCTGTCTTTATGATGAATTGGGAAAATACGACGATAGATTCAAATCAGTTTTCAAAAATTGGTATGAAAAATAAAAGAAATACTAATACGGCAAAACACGGTGTAGCAGGAGGAGGCGTCAAAAAGCTGACATTGACAAATAATCGTTTTATACAAGTGAGAAGCAGCGTTGTATATCTGAGGAGAACTGTGAATAACGGCTCAGGAAGTAAATATTATCCTCTTCTTGTTTATGTGACAAGTGCTGAACTGCAGAAGATGGGGAGCAATTCTGTTTTAAACTGCAGCAGAGATCCTATTTATCCGTCTTATGACATTCTGATGTTTAAAGGGGATGGTAATCGCTCCAGAGACAATGCTTACGGGATGAATTTAAAGAGTGGAAAAATAATAGCTGGGATAAAATAGTCTATAGTCAGATTCAATCTGTTATTGAATTTATAAAAAATAATCGTTATAATATTAACGGATTATAAATTGACAGCCAATGAAGATAAAGGAGATTATAATGAGCAAGAAACCTACCGTTTTAATGATTTTAGATGGTTACGGATTGAATGATAAGAAAGAAGGCAACGCGATTGCGGCAGCCAATACACCGGTCATGGACGAACTGATGAAGACATGCCCGTTTGTTCCGGGAAATGCATCCGGCATGGCAGTAGGCCTTCCGGAAGGGCAGATGGGAAATTCTGAAGTGGGACACTTGAATATGGGTGCCGGAAGAATCGTATATCAGGAGCTGACAAGAATCACAAAAGAGATCCAGGACGGAGATTTCTTTGAGAACGAAGCGCTGCTCCAGGCAGTAGAAAACTGTAAGAAGAATGGAAGTGCACTTCATGCAATGGGATTAGTATCTGATGGCGGGGTACATAGCCACAATACACATCTGTATGGATTATTAGAACTCGCAAAGAGAAATAATATTGAAAAAGTCTATGTACATGCATTTTTAGACGGACGTGATACAGCACCTACTTCCGGAAAAGGATTTGTAGAAGAGCTGGAAGCAAAGATGAAAGAGATCGGTGTAGGAAAGGTTGCCACTGTCTCCGGACGTTACTATGCAATGGACCGCGATAACCGCTGGGACCGTGTGGAGAAAGCATACAAAGCTCTTGTTATGGGAGAAGGTGTAATGAAAGACTCCGCCGTGGATGCCATCGCGGATTCCTACAAAGAAGAAGTGAACGATGAGTTCGTTCTGCCGACTGTTATTACTGAAAATGGAGAACCGACTGCCACGATCAAAGAAAATGATTCTGTCATCTTCTTTAACTTCCGCCCGGACCGGGCAAGAGAAATCACCAGGGCAATCTGTGATGACAAATTTGACAGCTTTGAGCGTCCAAACGGTTACTTTAAGACAACTTATGTATGCTTTACAGAATACGATGCTACAATTCCAAATAAGCTGGTGGCATTCCACAAAGTAGAGATTAAGAATACATTTGGTGAATTCCTGGCAGAACAGGGGTTGAAACAGCTTCGTCTGGCCGAGACAGAGAAGTATGCACACGTTACCTTTTTCTTCAACGGAGGCGTAGAAGTCCCGAATGAAGGAGAGGAGAGAATCCTTGTGAAGTCACCGTCTGTGGCAACTTATGACCTGCAGCCGGAGATGAGCGCCATGGAAGTGGGCAGCAAACTTGTGGAAGCTATCGAGTCTGACCAGTATGATGTGATTATCGTTAACTTTGCAAACCCGGATATGGTTGGACACACCGGCATCTGTGATGCGGCAGTAAAAGCGATTGAGACTGTGGACGGATGTGTGGGCAGAGCGGTAGAAGCCATCAAAAAGACAGACGGACAGATGTTTATCTGTGCTGACCACGGGAATGCAGAGCAGCTGGTGGATTATGTGACAGGAGCTCCGTTTACAGCCCATACAATCAACCAGGTACCGTTTATTTTAGTAAATTATAAGGACGGTGTAAAATTGAGAGAGGGCGGATGCCTGGCGGATATCGCGCCGACGCTGATCGAAATGATGGGACTTGAGCAGCCGGAAGATATGACCGGAAAATCTTTGTTAGTAAAATAAATATTGATATAACGGAAAGCAGTATGTATTGAAAGCATACTGCTTTGTTTTTGTATTTCAATGTATGGATTTTCATCAATCTGGATAAAATACTACTAATTACTTGTAAAGGATGTGAATGTGTTGAAATATGGCTTGTCAATAGAAGATGTGATAGGAAGAGAAGTTTTAGACTCAAGAGGAAACCCTACGGTGGAAGTGGAGGTATTGCTGTCCAACGGACATTTTGGAACCGCACTGGTGCCGTCCGGAGCCTCCACGGGTAAATTTGAGGCGATAGAGCTTCGTGACCGTGAAAAACGCTATGGAGGAATGGGAGTAGAAACAGCGGTCAATCACGTGAATCATCGTATCGCAGACCGTCTGGTAGGAAAAAATGCATTGAACCAGATTGAGATCGATCAGATTATGATTGAAGCGGATGGAACGGAAAATAAGGAAAAATTTGGGGCAAATGCCATCCTTGGAGCCTCACTGGCCACTGCCAGAGCTGCCGCAAACGGATTGGGCATTCCGCTGTATCAGTATTTAGGGGGAAGTTTCGCGTGTAAGCTGCCGGTTCCGATGATGAATATCTTAAACGGAGGAAAGCATGCAGATAACACGGTAGATTTTCAGGAATTTATGATTGCTCCGGTTGGAGCAGAGACCTTCAAAGAAGCGCTGATGATGGGAACAGAGATTTATCATAAGTTAAAGAGTATTCTAAAAGAAAATCATCTGAGCACCGGGGTTGGAGATGAGGGCGGTTTCGCACCGAACCTGGAAAGCTCGGAGGCGGCATTGGACCTGCTGGTAAAAGCCATTGAAAATGCGGGCTATAAGGCAGGGGAACAGATCATGATTGCTATGGACTGTGCTGCGTCAGAAATTTATGATGAAGATGAGGATGTTTATTATTTCCCGGGTGAGAGCCAGATGACCGGAAAAGAGATTCGGAGAAATTCTGAAGAAATGGTTCAATATTATGAACAGCTCACCGAACATTATCCGATCTTTTCCATTGAAGACGGATTAAATGAGGAAGACGCGCCCGGATGGAAAGTACTCACATACCGTCTGGGAGAAAAAATACTTCTGGTAGGCGACGACTTATTTGTTACAAATAAGAAACGTCTGACAGACGGTATTGAGAATGATATGGCAAACAGTATCCTGATCAAGCCGAATCAGATCGGGACACTGACAGAAACCCTGGATGCCATAGAGACTGCAAAAAGGGCAGGATATAAAACAATCATTTCTCATCGGTCCGGAGAGACAGAGGATACAACGATTGCGGATATCGCAGTGGCGACAAACAGCGGACTGATTAAAACAGGAGCACCCTGCCGTTCTGACCGGACAGCAAAATACAACCGTCTGCTGAGAATTGAAGAAGAATTGGGAGCCTGCAAGCGGTATGGATTGTATTTATAGAACGACAATAGTATACCCGCAGGGCACACCGTATTTTATACCCTTCGGGTGGACGCGCTTCGCGCGATAAGGTATAATAAAAGAAAAAAATATTTCACTGTGGGAGGGGCGGAAGATGAGAAATTATAAAAAAGTTTTATCGTGGATCATAGCAGTCTGCCTGCTTCTTACTTGGAATATTTCTGTATATGGAGAACAGACCTCAGAGAAAACAGGACAGCGGTGCAACGTTGTCCTGTTTGTACAGTTTCCGGAGGATGAAACAGCAGATTTTTTTAACACTCATCAGGAAAGACTGACTTATGACAAAGGCTCAGAACTACTGACAGGGTTTGCGGCATATGAGCGGATTTTAAATGGAAGGGGAGAACGCAACCGCTCCTCCCTGGCTACTTACATAGACGCAGTTTCGGAAGGAAAATTGAAAATTAAAAATGTGTTTCCCCAGTATAATGGTGCCAAAATTGTTCCCATTACGATGGAACACAGCGTGGATTATTATGACAGCTATGAAGGAGAAGCCAGATTTTTAGAAGAGGCGATCAACAAAGCGGAGAAGTTGATCAGCCCTTCAGAGAAAGTAGATCAGGATGGTGATCAGGTTGTCGACAATCTGTTGATTTTAGTCCATCACCGAGAAAATTCCAGCAGAGATTCTGTATTCTATCCACACAAGGCAGACAGTCCGGGCGGTTTGAGTCTGAGTGGAAAATATGTGGGTCCGTATGTGCTGATTAACACAGGAAATTTGTGGAACACAGTGGAGAAACAGGGGCTGGTCTGCCATGAATTTCTTCATACCCTTGGCCTTCCGGATTTATACCGGAACCAGAATAGTGCGGGAACTATAAACTATCCGGTGGAGAGCTGGGATATCATGGCGAGATCATCCATGTATCTGCAGTATCCTCTGAGCTGGCAGAGGAAGCAGCTTGGATGGATTGATCTTTCGGAACACAGTAAATCAGGGACATATACACTGTATTCTCCGGGAACAAAAGGGAAGGAATACTCTTTTGTCATAAAGACACCTATGTCAGACACAGAATTTTTTGTAGTTGAGTACAGGAGAAAAGGAGCATCCATTTCAGAGGAACTGGATGCCAAAATACCAGGCAGCGGCCTGATCATTTACCGGGTGGATACTACGAAAGAAGAACTTGGAAATATAGCAGGTGACGATTATCTGTACGTATTCCGTCCTGAGAACAGGGACAATTTGAGTGAGTCGTTTTTGTCAAAGAATGCAGGAAGAACCAGCTTTGGAACCGCCGACTGGACAAAAGGAATAAAAGATAATGCGGTCACCTATTCTGACGGCACAAACAGCGGCATCGTGATCGACCAGGTCGGAGAAGCGGCTGATTCTATTACTTTTCGGATAACAATGCCCGATTATGAAGAATTATCACTGTGGAACCGTACTTTTGCGAAAGCGGGTACAGGCAGATATGATATTATTTCTTCTAAAAATGGAGATGTATATTTTGCCGCAGAAAACCAACATGGAATAGAGGTCAAAAAAAGAGCCGGAAATGTCTGGACGGAAGCAGGAGGCACGATACCAAATGCTTATTCTCCGAAGCTTGCAGCTGTTGGGAATGATATTTATGCTGTATATTTAGAAGGAAGAGAATTTCACACGGTGATCAGCAGATTTGAAAATGGGTCATGGAACCGGATCTTTACATCTGCAGGCACAGGAAATGGTAAGATAGCTGTGGCTGCTGATAACCAGAGTTTTTATACTGCATTTGATGAAGGAGACAGGCTGACAGCCAAAAGGGTCACGGGCAAATCTGTTGCAGATTTGGGAACTGTCTCTGGAGGACTGACAGCGATTGCTGAGCCAGTGATGGCTTTATATCAGGGGAAACCGGTGTTAGCTTTCAGAGATATACTTGGAAATACTGATCTTCAGGTAAAAGAGTATGTGAATGGGAAATGGTCTCTTTTAAGAAAAATTAATACGGATGCCAATACTTTCGGCTGCTGTTCAGATGCCGGCCGTATCTATGTCAGCAGTGCAGGTGTGGGTGGAATTGACTTGTATGAGTATGACGGAAAACAGTGGAAAGATATCGATACATCACAATTTGCCAAGGGAAGCGGCTGCTCTCTGTCAATGTATCAGGGGAAATTAATGATCGGAAGATTGGAAGACGGACAAAAAACAGCAAAATGTTATGTCAGAAAAAATGAAACATGGTCTCAGTTGGGGAGTTATATAACGAAAGCTGCCGAAGATTCTGAATGTAAATTTGCCGTGGCCGATACAGCTGTCTATGGGGCAGTGAATTGCAGTAATGGATTGGGAATATTTTTTAAAGATGCAGGAAGTCCTGAGTCAGGGAATATAGGGAATTCATCCACAGCTACAACGAGTTCGCAAAAAAATACATCTGTAAAGCCGAAACCAACAAAACCTATGACTTATTATATAGTAAAAGAAGCCAAAATCAGGGTTTCATGGAAAAAAACAAAAGGACGCTCGGGTTACGTCATTTACGCCAAAAGAGGAAAGAAGGGCAGATATAAAAAAGTAAAAACCGTAAAAAATCAGACAAAGGCAACGCTTCTTCTTGAATCTGGAAGTAAATATTATTTTAAAGTAAAACCGTACCGGGTGAAGAATAAAAAACGCCGGTATGATAAGATGCGAAAGGCAAAAGGAGGGAAACCGTTAAATAGTATACGGGTCACATACTCAAATATCAGCGGATACCAGGGCTATGTGGTGGAGATGAAAACAGGGTCAGGGAAATATAAAAAAGTGAAGGAGACATCCCGAGGAGGAACAATCCGCTTTGAGAAGAAAAAAATCAATCCAAAAAAGAAGTATCAGTTCCGGCTGAAAGGCTTTCGCGAAGTCAGAGGAAAGCGCATCTATACACAGATTTCCGTTAAGAAAAAGTGAGATTTAAACGGATCCTTGCATTTTATGGTAAGGTGTGCTAGAATAATCAGCAGTGAGCAGAAACATTAGGAGGAAGAAGCAATGAAGACGGCATTAACTATATTATTTTTAATATCGTGCGTTGTTCTAATCATATTAGTATTGATGCAAGAAGGAAAAGAAGCTGGATTGGGATCGCTGACAGGATCTACAACCTCCGGCACATATTGGAGCAAAAACAAAGGCCGTTCCAGAGAAGGGAACATTATAAAAGCGACAACCCTGTTTACCGTCATCTTTTTTGTGACAGCAGCGCTCCTTTGTTCCAGATTTCTTTAGAATGGAAACACTTCTTTAAGCAGATAATGTTTAAGAAGTGTTTTTTTATTCCGCAGCAAAGTTCTGCGTACCTTCCTGTGGAATGAGAAATGCTCCGAATCGTACAGCATTTTTGCAGAAAGTAAAGGAAAGATAATGGAAAAGGAATTATTTGATAAAAGAAAAAAAAGAATCAGAGATCTGATTTATGATAAACACTATCAGACTATGAAACAAAAAGAGATCGGCTATTTACTGCAGGTAGAGCCGGAAGACAGAAAAGAGTTTGTTCAGATTCTTCATGAACTCGTTGATGAGGGAGTTGTGGAAGTCTCTAAGAGAGGAAAATACAGCCCGGTGTCAAAGAAGACTCTGACCGGAACGTTTGTATGTACCCAGAAGGGATTCGGATTTGTTTCGGTGGAAGGAGAAGAAGACGATTTTTATATCAATGAAAATGATATGAACGGAGCCTTCCATGAAGATACAGTACAGATTGAAGTTACGGAGGAACGGGCCAGGAACGGCAGGCGCAAAGAAGCCAGAATTGTAAAGATTCTGGAACGGGGGATGACCGAAATAGTCGGTACATTTGAAAAATGTAAAAGTTATGGATTTGTGGTTCCGGATAATTTGAGATTTGACAGTGACATTTTCATTCCGAAAGAGGAGTGCGGAAATCTTACCGATGGATTTAAGGTCCTTGTAAAGATTGTTGACTACGGAGATTTAGGAAAAAGTCCGGAGGGCAGGATACTGGAGGTTCTAGGTCACAGGGACGATCCCAGAGTGGATATCTTATCCATTGTAAAGGCATACAATATTCCGACGGAGTTTGGGGAAGATGTCGAAAAAGAAGTGGGAGCAGTGCCTTCGGCCATTGAACAATCTTCACTGGAAGGACGGCTGGATTTGAGGGACTGGCAGACGGTGACCATAGACGGAGAAGATGCCAAGGACCTGGATGATGCGATCACACTGACCAAAACACCCGGAGGCTATCAGCTGGGCGTCCATATCGCAGATGTCTCCGAGTATGTGAAGGAAAACTCTGCACTGGATAAGGAAGCACTGAAAAGAGGGACCAGTGTCTATCTGGTGGACCGGGTCATACCGATGCTGCCTCATCAGCTTTCCAATGGCATTTGCTCTTTGAATGCAGGCACAGACCGGCTGGCACTGAGCTGTATCATGGATCTTGACAAGAAAGGAAATCTCAAGGGACACCGCATTGCCGAAACTGTCATCCATGTGGATGAACGCATGACATACACAAGTGTGGCACTGATTCTGGACGGGGATGAAAAAGAGCGGAAGAGATATGAAAAACTTGTTCCGATGTTCGAGCAGATGAAAGAGCTTTCTGACATTTTACGTGAGGTGAGACATGAACGGGGAAGCGTGGATTTTGATTTTCCTGAATCGAAGATTGTACTGAATGATGACGGAAAGGCAGTCGATGTGATTCCGTCCCAGAGGAATAAGGCAACTAAGATCATTGAAGATTTCATGCTTCTCGCGAATGAAACGGTAGCAGAGAATTTTTACTGGCAGGAAATACCATTTGTGTATCGTACCCACGACAATCCGGATGGAGAAAAAGTCAAGAAACTCAGGACATTTCTTGAAAATTTTGGGATCGTTCTGAAGCTTAAAAAAGATGAAATCCATCCGAAAGAGATACAGAAACTTCTGACAAAGGTGGAAGGCACTCCGGAGGAGGCGCTGATCAGCAGGCTCACCCTGAGATCTATGAAACAGGCCAGGTATACAACCGAGAGTTCAGGACATTTCGGATTATCTACAAGCTATTACTGTCATTTTACCTCGCCGATCCGAAGGTATCCGGACCTGCAGATTCACAGGATCATCAAAGAAACTCTTAGGGGAAAGCTCAATGCCAAAAGAATCCGGCATTACGAGTCTATACTCACAAAAGTCTCAGAGCAGTCGTCCAAGATGGAGCGGCGGGCAGATGAAGTGGAGCGGGAAGTAGAAAAACTGAAAAAAGCAGAGTATATGGAACGCCATATCGGACAGCAGTACAAAGGTGTGATTTCGGGAGTGACCGGATGGGGCATTTATGTGGAACTTCCGAACACGATCGAGGGAATGGTCCATGTGTCCAAGCTGCCCGGGGATTATTACAATTATGATGAGTCGTCCTATTCTATGACAGGAGAGAGGACAGGGCGTAAGTGGAAGCTGGGACAGCCGGTAGAGATCGTTGTAGCCGGAGTCGATAAGATTTTGAAGAATATTGATTTTGAGATGATTGAGGAGGATGAACATGGCGAAGACGGGCGGAACAAAGCTGATTGCGAATAACAAAAAGGCACGTCATGATTACTTTGTTGAGGAGACGGTTGAGGCAGGCATCGTATTGTTTGGGACAGAAGTAAAATCTATGAGGCAGGGACACTGCAGTATCAAGGAAGCCTTTATCAGCATTGAAAATGGAGAAGTTTTTGTGAAACAGATGCATATCAGCCCTTATGAGAAGGGAAATATCTTCAACAAAGACCCTCTCAGAGAGAGGAAGCTTTTAATGCACAGTTCCGAGATTACAAGGATGATGTCGGAAGTAAACAGAAAAGGCTATACATTGATTCCTCTGCGGGTTTATTTTAAAGGAAGTCTGGTCAAAGTTGAGATCGGATTGTGCCGCGGCAAGAAATTGTATGATAAACGACAGGATATCGCAAAGAAAGATCAGCAGAGAGAAGCGATGAGAGACTTTAAGGTCAGAAATCTGGGTTAGGACAATGGAACGGCACTTTCTTTGGAGCATACTATAATTACAAAAAGACAGGAGGACAGTATGCACAGAAGGAAGGGTATTGACGTAAGCTATGCCGACGGCCGGATTGACTGGAGAAGAGTCAGAGAAGACAGGATAGAATTTGCAATGGTCAGGGCCGGATTCGGCGATGGAAATATAGATCAGGAGTTTGAACGGAATGCAAGAGAGTGCAATCGTGAGAGAATCCCACTCGGAATCTACTGGTTCAGTTATGCATATACAAGAGAGATGGCCAGAAGAGAGGCGAAACAATGTGTAGAGATCATCAGAAGATATCGGGTTGAATACCCAGTAGCTTTTGATTTTGAAGAAGATTCCATTGATTATGCGAGAGAACGTGGTGTTACGATCACAAAAGATCTTGCAACAGACTTTACAAGAGAGTTCTGTGATGAGATCCGAAGATCCGGATACAGACCGATGTTTTATACAAATCTCTCTGATTTAGAGGATTATTTTGACATACGGCGTCTCAGAGAATATGAACTTTGGCTGGCGAAATACCAGCATGTTCTTGGAGTGGATGATGTTGATATGTGGCAGTATTCCGATTCCGGAAGGGTCAGAGGCATCCGGGGCGAAGTGGACATGGATTACAGTTTTAAAGATTATGAAAAGAGAAATCCAACGGATAGGCACAGCCTGTGTCCGGAGACAAGACGAGAAGAAGAATAAAAGATTCCCATTCTGTATATGCCGGAGACGGCATGCTGCAGAATGGGGTATTTTTTTAAGGAAACCTCCCCCCCCCACACATTTACAGTGATCCATGGTATAATATTTTATAGTGAAGCCGTGTGGTCCGGTGAAAGGTATCGTACTTCTGCGCCAGGAAGAAGACGCATATGGGATTCAGGAGCCGGCCGTTTATTCTCCGCTGTTTTGTTTTGGCTTGGAAAGTCTGATGTATTCTGAAAAGAAGGTCTTTCGGACAGCCGGTCAATTTGATATTTCCATGATACGGCCGGTTCCGGAGGCAAAAATATTGCTTGTCGACGATAACCAGATCAATCTGGGAGTGGCGGAGGCACTGATGGCTCCGTACCAGATGCAGATTGATTGTGCAGACTCCGGAAAGCAGGCTGTGCAGGCGGTGACGGAAGTGGACTATGATCTTATTTTTTTAGATCATATGATGCCTGAGATGGACGGTGTTGAAACATTAAAAGTGATCCGTTCATTGCCGAATGAAAAAAAGAGGGCGGTTCCGGTCATAGCGTTAACAGCCAATGTGACGAAAGAAGCACAGGAGTTGTTTAAGAAAGAGGGGTTTGACGGGTTTATGCCAAAACCCATTGACATCAGGCTGTTAGATCAAATCCTGACACGGTATTTGAGGCTGCATAACCGGTGATTCTGCCAGTGTGAGAAGGAATTGTGATTATGATAATATATAAAGAATATACAGCATTTCAACTTAAAACTTTTGGGGCCATCTCGATGTTTTTGGACCATGCATATAAAATATGTTTCTTTTGGATCGTAAGTGGACTGAGCGTATGGCTTCATTTGGGGGAAGAAATATGTTATAACATTGTCACTCTGCTGTTCGGCATTACCTCTATGTCATTTTTTATTTTTGCATTTTTCTGTGCAGAGTCCTGTCGGTATACAAAGCATAGATTCCGCTATCTAAGAAACCTTTTGGTATTTGCAGTTCTGTCAGAGATTCCATTTCAGTATCTTGTAGATACTATAGAAGGAGAAACCCTGAAACTGCAGTTTGGATTTACCAATGTTTTATTTACACTGCTGCTGGGGACATGTGCTTGCTTTGCATATGAAGAGATGAAGAAGCGGGGCAAAGGATGGATTGGTCTGTTGGCCGCTGTACTCTGTGCGGGAATCGCTTGGGTGCTGCACACGGATTATGATATGTACGGGGTTATGGCTGTATTTGCGTGTTATTTTTTTAGAGAGAAAAAGCAGAAATTTACCGCCCTCGGAATCATCATTTTCTTGCTTTATGGCATACGGATTCCCGCAGAAGATATCTTATCTTATGGGTTTGATTTATATATGCTTCCCTCTTATTTCATTAAATTATTTTTTTGCCTTGGCACAATACTGGTTCTCCAAACATACCATGGAGTGAAAGGAAAAGGGATGAAATACTTTTTTTATTTGTTTTATCCTGTTCATATTTCACTGTTGGTCTTCGTTTATGCGGTGTTTTTGGCCTAATCCATTTCTTTTATTGACTTTTTCACAAAAAATGGGTTATACTATATAAGGAAATATTCGGGCTAGTACTGGTTTCGACAGGGATTCTGAAGCTCGGGAAGCCATTCGGAGAGACCACGTTACGGTGTAAACTTAAATTAAACGCAGATAATAAATTAGCGTACGCTGCAGCCTAAGGGCAGCAGTAGTCTGTGACAGGTCATCTACAGCCTGTCATTAGGCTTCAAATAATGTAGAACCCTCGTCTGTTTAAGCTTTGCGGCAGATGAAGTATTTATGAAGCTACTGAAGTACTGATCCTGTCTCTGGGAGCAGTATGGAGGGAATGTCAATACAGAGACTGTAATGGGAGATGCCTGAGGGGATGGGTTTTTGGACGCGGGTTCGATTCCCGCCTAGTCCATCGCAAAGAGCGCGTGTTTACGTGCTCTTTTTTTGAATGATACTAGGAAAGACTTTCACGCATTAGCGTGACAAGGTCTTTCCTAAGTAATAAAAAAAGAATGGCTTAGATATGTTTGAAACACATAAATAAGCCATTTTTTTATTTTCTTCTTTTTGTATGAGAAGCTGGTTAGTAGCAGACTTTGCAGGGCCTGCTCTTAGGACAGGAAGACAGGGAGCCATGATAAATCGTCCTGGAACGGCCCAGAGTCGGGCAGTCTATGGTACTGTGGTATACAGAACCTCCGGGAGTCCAGTAAACTGTTTCTGTATGTTTCTTTTTTGAAGACTTCTTTTTAGGAGAAACCTTAATCCGGCAGGTTGCTTTTTTGCCGGACTTCATAGTCACTGTGATCTTGGCAGTGCCTTTTCTTTTTGCTTTCACTTTTCCCTTTTTTGAGACAGTGGCAATTTTCTTATTGCTGGATTTCCATTTTTTTACGGAATCACCTTTTGCATATTTTATTTTCAGTTTGTAGGTTTTAGAGACTTTTAATTTTACGGTTTTCTTCGTAAACTTTACATACGGTTTTAATTTTGCAGTTTTCTTTGACTGTCTTTTATAACATTCAAGACACTCGCGCTGTTTCAGACCTGTTTTATGGATGGTTGGTTTTTTTACGGTATACCAGTCATCCCATAAATGATCACCTGTTGCAGGGATAGTTTTAGTCTGGCTTTCATAGCAAAGATAACACCAGCGGGATTTTTCTCCGGTATCACTGCATGTAGGTTCAGTCGTAGTATCCCATTCACTCCACTCATGCTGACAAGACTCGGCTGCCGGGATCGCAAGTGTTGGTATTATCATAGAGAATACCAGAATCATACAAAACAATTTCTTTTTCATAAATACCTCCTCTTTGTTAAATATAAAGTTACCTTCCATTTGTGCATACAATTGATGGCAATATATATTAATATACCACAATTTATACCAAAAACACTATAACATATGACATTTTCTACACGATTTCCGTTCGACTCTTAGAATGCGGACATATTATCTGCTGGAGCAGGCATCGTTTGTTTTTAAGCAGCCTGCTCCAGCAGATATTACGTCCAT
>OBWM01000995.1_pt1 | contig 18515 bp, 20 predicted proteins | sample 1538041 | NCBI WGS metagenome assembly OBWM01 (sample SAMEA2580049, study PRJEB22360) | human gut metagenome | biome: human gut; feature: human-associated habitat; material: faeces | place: Denmark | collected 2008/2010
ACTGCCCCTACAAACCAAGGCCAATGAATAATATATTTAAAAAGCAATGTCCGGAAATCTATTTGTTCTTCAGCCATTTGGCGTTCCTTCCCGTTTTGATTTTCTTCTTTCATGACTCTTTCTTTTTATTTCAAGATGTTAAACAACAAGCTGGCAATAGAAACAAGTATGGAAGTAGCAGAGAACCATAAACTTGTACTATTTCCCACGTCTGAATTTCGTGCTTTCGCCTTATTCGGAGTAACGTATATGATATCATTCTGCTGCAGATAATAATAAGGGGAAAGGATTGTCTCAGCTTTATTCAGGTCCAATGGAATTATTTCTTGCTTGCCATTAGCATTCTCCCGTATTAGTTTTACATCATCACGCAGACCATATACGGTCATATCACCTGCCATAGCCAAAGCTTCCAGGATATTCACTTTTTCATTGGAAATCGTGAATGTACCGGGACGGGTAACTTCTCCGATCACAGAAATCTTATAATTTACCATACGTACTGTTACAATAGGAGTTTCAGTAATATAAGGTTTCAACTTTTCAACGATCATTTGTTCGGTTGCCTTCTTGGTTAGGCCACCAACATGCAGTTCACCCAATACGGGGAAGTTAATATTACCGTCGTTATCAACTAGGTACTGTTGAAGGACAGGCTGGCTAGTTGTATAGTTCAAAGCGGCATTGTTCTGTGTGGCCACTGTTAAGTTGAAAGGTGCCGCCAATTCAGGACTGGTACATGACACTACAATAGTCAATAAGTCTTTTGGCATAATTTTTGCATCATACAACTGTTCGTTCTGAGTACTATACAGTACGACTTCCGCATCCTGTAAGTAAGGTACTTTTTTATAAGACTGACAAGCTGTAAGAAGCAGAGGCAACAACAATATTAAGACATTCTTTCCGTTTAATTTTTCCATAACATATAAATTATAAATTTAGACACCCTTCAAATACCATTCATAAAGGCGCTCAATACCTTCATCAATCTCAACCTTATGATGCCAGCCTAAACTGTGTAACTTCGATACATCCGTCAACTTACGCATCGTACCGTCAGGCTTAGAACTATCCCAACGTAAATCACCCTTAAATTGAACTTCCTTCATGATCATTTCGGCAACTTCACGGATACAGACTTCTTTACCTGTACCAACATTGATATGACAGTTACGAATGTCTTTACTACCTTCCATACAAGTATCCTTGAAATCAACATTCAATAATACATGCACACTCGCATCAGCCATCTCTTCACTCCATAAAAACTCACGCATAGGGGTACCAGTCCCCCAAAGAGTTACAGCCTCACAAGTAATACCAAACTTAGCCAATTTATCCAATATTTCAGCATCAGAATTACTGCCGGTCACGCCTTCCACAGGACGCAAGTCAAGGTCTCTGCGAACTGCCTTCCAGTCACCTTCGTTTAAACATTTAGCCAGATGAATCTTGCGAATCATAGCAGGAAGAACATGACTGTTCTCCAAATGGAAATTATCATTCGGACCATAAAGGTTGGTAGGCATCACGGCAATATAGTTCGTACCATACTGTAGATTGAAGCTCTCACACATCTTCAAACCCGCAATCTTGGCAATGGCATAAGGTTCGTTCGTATATTCCAAAGGAGAAGTCAGCAGAGCGTCTTCCTTCATCGGCTGTGCAGCATCACGGGGATAGATACAGGTACTTCCCAGGAAAAGCAACTTCTTTACATTATGGCGAAAACTCTCCCCTATCACATTCTGCTGAATTTGAAGGTTCTGATAGATAAAATCAGCACGATATTGCAAATTAGCCATAATTCCACCGACATGCGCAGCGGCAAGGACAACAGCATCAGGCAGTTCTTCATCAAAGAATTGTTTTACGGCCACACCATCAAGAAGGTCCAGCTCTTTATGAGAACGTCCTACAAGATTTGTGTAACCACGACTCTGCAAATTATTCCAGATAGCAGAACCCACCAAGCCATGGTGTCCTGCTACATAGATTTTCGTATTTTTATCCATTCTTATCCTTCTTCTCTATTCATCAGTTCTTTCATGTGAAGCTTCTTCACAAACTTCATATCATGCGATACCATGATTTTTACCAGTTCGGGGAAAGAAGTCTTGGTGGGATTCCAGCCAAGTAACGTACGCGCTTTCGTGGGATCACCCAGTAACTGTTCTACTTCAGCAGGACGAAAATATTTAGAATCGACTTCAACCAGTACTTTACCGCTAGCAACATCAATACCTTTTTCATTCACTCCTTCACCTTCCCAACGAAGCTCAATGTCAACTTCTTTAAAAGCTAATGTAGTAAACTCACGTACGGTATGATATTCCCCCGTAGCAATTACAAAGTCTTCAGGAGTATCATGCTGAAGGATCAGCCACATACATTCAACATAGTCCTTGGCATATCCCCAGTCACGAAGTGAGTTTAGGTTTCCCAAATAAAGTTTATCTTGGAGCCCTTGTGCGATACGGGCAGCAGCTAATGTTATCTTACGGGTTACAAAAGTCTCGCCTCTACGTTCACTTTCATGGTTAAACAGGATTCCGTTCACTGCATACATTCCATAGCTTTCACGATAGTTCTTGGTAATCCAAAAACCGTATTGTTTAGCTACTCCATATGGGGAACGAGGATAGAAAGGTGTAGTTTCCTTCTGTGGAACTTCCTGTACCAGACCGAATAGTTCAGAAGTGGAAGCCTGATAAATCCTTGTCTTCTTCTCCATTCCAAGGATGCGGACAGCTTCCAGCATGCGAAGTGTACCGACAGCATCCGCTTCGGCTGTATACTCCGGTACATCAAAAGAAACTTTCACATGGCTTTGTGCGGCTAGGTTGTAAATTTCATCCGGTTGCACTTGCTGAATAATACGGATCAAAGAACTGGAATCTGTCATATCTCCATAATGAAGATTGACCAGACGATCTTTTTTCATGTCACGTACCCATTCATCCAAATAAAGATGCTCGATGCGTGCGGTGTTAAAAGAAGAAGAACGACGAAGAATACCATGGACTTCATATCCTTTTTCAATTAAAAACTCGGCTAGAAATGAACCATCCTGACCGGTGATTCCTGATATTAAAGCTATCTTTTTCATTTTATTCATTAATATTTCATTCATAATATCTTTATCAACCATAGCTCCATTTTTCCTAGCCAATACGACATATTGTTCTGAATTATCGAGTATTTTTTACTTCTTTTAATATTGCAATAAACAGGAACAAGGTGTCTCTACTGCTCCTCCTGCACCTTCTTCTTTCACCCTCCAGTATGCTCGTCCATATCCCGCATCCCCGCTATATCGAGGAACATCTTCAGTTTCCACTCCTCCAGTGTACCCTGATTAATCTTACGGCAGACAAATTTTATCTTGTTCAAAAGACGGATATGCTTATTCGAGAAGTAACGGTTTTCCAAGACATACGACCTTAACTTGTCACAGAAAGCGATAAAATTCTGATCATTTTTTCCTGCCATCCATTCGCTATAAATGGTATTCGTAAACAGATTTACTAACAGACACCCCAAGAAAAGCAGCATTAGAAAAAGTGACTCCTCATGAACAAGATTCAAATTGCTACAGTATGTAACAATGTTATACTCATCGTCTTTTTATGGAAAATGTAGGAGAAATTTATTATGGTTGATATTAGTAGACTGCTGTCAAACCACAAGCATTAGCTCTACTTTGCCGACAGATAACCATTACTTCTTCAATGTTTCGAGAGCTTCAACGGCATCTTCCTCGGCAATCTGCATACATCTAGCTACATACTCTGATGTAATTAACTGCATAGAACCAGAACGCTGTTCCATTTCTACGAAGTCAGCAACACGCTTTTTCAATTCTTCTGTAATCATGATGTACAAAAATAAGAGATTATTAGTTGTATCTTGTTTTGTCAATTTTTTGAGCCTCAAAGAAGCATGCACAGAATTTACACACATCTCTCATGATATTTGCAAACCTCTTCATAGGGGGTAATAAAGACTAGTTCGATTTCAGAATATCAATCAAGTTCTCAATCACGTACACAAGATCCTCGTCTGTCATCTTGGTGTTCAATGGTAGAGTGACTTCATGAGAGAAAAATTCGAATGCATTAGGGTAGTCCTTGATATCAAGCCCCTTAGCCTTGTAGGCGGTCATCATAGGCAACGGTTTGTAGTGCACGTTCGTTGCGATACCTCGTTCCGCCATCTGCTCGATGATGTGGTTGCACTCCTCGCGAGTCTTGCCAGGAAACCGGACAATGTAGAGGTGACCGCTACCAGCCCAGTCTGCACCATAGTGACGCAATCCCACTACTCCGTATGGAGCTAGAGCCTTGTCGTAACGTTCGATATACTTCCTGCGTTTAGCCAGCATCTTAGGATAGCGCTCGAACTGAATCAGACCTAAGGCCGCCATGATGTCGGTCATGTTGCACTTGTACCAAGGACCGATGATATCGTACTCCCATGCACCCAGCTTCGTCTTTGCTAGCGCATCCTTGTTCTGACCATGGAGCGAGAACAACTGCGAGAGGCGGTAGATAAACTCATTCCAAGTCTCACCTTCGATGAAAGGCACTGGAGAACCACAATACACCTGCTGACGCTTCACCTTCTCACCTCCGAAAGGCAGGCTCCACGTCATCGCGCCACCCTCAGCCGTAGTGAAGTTCTTCACCGCATGGAATGAAAATGATGAGAAATCTGCAATTGCACCCGCCATCTTACCATGACGCTGAGCACCGAAAGAATGTGCACAATCGTTCGATATCACGATTCGTCCTATCAACTTCTGAATATCGTTCGCTGGAGTGAACTTCGCTAAAATCTCCGGACGAGTGATCACCTCCATGATCTTATCCACGTTAGCACAGATACCTGCCAAATCCACAGGTACGACTACCTTTGTACGCTCGGTGATAGCCTCTGCCAGTTTCTCATAATCCATCTCAAAGTCCTGGTCTTCATCCGAAGAACCTGCCTTACGAATATCAACCATCTTTATGGTAGCACCCACATGATCGACCACTGAAGCCGAAGCAGTATAAGTGTAGGCTGGCATGATCACTTCATCGCCAGAGCCCACCCCCAGCACATGCAGTACCATTTCCATGGCTGCAGTAGCTGAGTTCAAACACACAGTCTTCTCAGTCCCTACATATTCAGAAATAAGTTTTTCCAACTTCTTGGTACGAGGACCTGTTGTAATCCATCCTGAGAGGATAGTATCACGCACCTCGTTTGCCTCTGCCTCAGTCATATCTGGCGGGCTGAAAGGCACATTACGTCTTTTCAAATCAGTACTCATATTATTTTTTTGTATATTTACATCTATCTTTCTGTTATTATCACCTTAAATGTTTTGAAGATAAGCTTAATGTCGTACCAAAAACTTGCATTCTCCACATATTCAAGATACAATTTAATCTTCTCCTGCATAATCACATTGATGTAATAATCCTCAGGATTCTCTGTCTTCTCCATCAACTCATTCTCATTGCGGAACTTGATCGAAGCAGGGTCGGTAATACCCGGACGCACATCTAATACATGCATTTGCTCAAGAGTCCAGTAATTCACATAGTGACGAACTTCTGGGCGAGGTCCAACAAGACTCATCTCACCAAGGAACACATTAATCAACTGAGGGAACTCATCAAGTTTATACTTACGGATAAAGTAGCCCGAACGGGTGATTCGAGGATCACGACCTCCAATAGTTACAAGGCTTCCTTTGTCTGCGCCAACTCGCATAGAACGAAATTTAAAAATCTGGAAATCCTTGTTATACCTGCCTACGCGTACCTGACGGTAAAACACCGGCCCCTCCGAATCCAACTTGATCCAGATAGCCATCACAAGGAACACCGGACTCAACACCAGCAGACCACATCCACTAGCGATAATATCAAATAACCGCTTCATATTTTGTTGTTTATTATACTTTTCCAAGCAAGAATTTTGCTGTATATCTATATTGTTTAAGCAACGCCACAATCACTACCGAAAGTACAAGGAAAATGACAAAGATAATGCTGATGTGCATCTAAATTGAACTATCATGCATAGCAGCGCCACTACTGCATCTCTGACACGACCTAACAGCAATATATGCACCACATACATTCCTAATGATATCGTACCCAATTCCTTAAACCAACCATTCACCTTGCTCGCTCCATTCAGCACCTTTTGCGCAATGCCGAAGATGACCAAGAGAACGACAACAGCTGTCATGTCTCTGTAGATATACTGAAGCAAAGAGGCTGCTAGTTATGCTGAATGACAAATTGAAATCCTATCCAACTCATCAGAATCGAAAACGGAGGTTTTATCCTCCAAGCGCTATATGCCAAAAAGAGCAATGGCGGAAACGCCTTGTTAAGAGGCATAGCTAATAATACTTCCCTGTTTGGAAAGTTCTGCAGGTACAACTGCAATGGGTTCTACGTTCCAACCTGTAATAGCAAATTGTAATAATGATAGTAATCTTTTGGTTTCTAGTATTCTTGTAGAACACTCTTGTCGTAATAATTCTCAAGAACTATCGGATTGCAGAAAAACTTCTTATCTGTTTCAAGGGTACAGCCAATAACCTTTGCTGGAACACCAGCAACAATGGCATAGTCCAGAACATCTTTCGTAACCACACTATTAACACCTACTACACATCCTTTTCCTATCTTTACCCCTGGCATAACGGCTGCTCCACCTCCAATAAAAGTGTACGCGCCAATCTCTACAGGCTTATGGATATAACCAATTCTTTCAGAAATATCTTTCTTGATATACTGCGAGCCATTCAAACGAATTGCCATGTGACTGCTATGCGACAGAATCATAGCGCCATATCCAATTTGACAACCATCACCAATTTTCACACCACCCGAAGCATCGATTCGAGCATTGTGATTAACCCATACATTGTCACCAATATCAAGCTTTGATTTTTCTGTAATATATGCAGAAGAAGAGATTCGCGTACCTTTCATAAACTTTTGCTGTATAGAGTTGTATTGCCCATATACCATTATTTTGGGAACAACTTTCCCTAACATATATAAGCCTATAGAAATAAGGTAGCCGAAAGGAGAATAATATATTTTTTTGACTAATGACATAACTTACGAATTGAATCACAATCGCAGGTTTCTACCAAAGACATCAATCTGCTATTGCGATAGTGGTTTTATCATTCTATACATACGTCTATCAAGATAAGTCACAAACTCATAGAGTACACTATATCCTTTAGACTTATAGAACTTTACTGCTGATTCATTTTTGTAATAATCGATTGTGAAAGACAGTTTATTTACCCTATTCACATAACACACTCATTATCGACTAGTAGCATTTCACCAACACCCTTACTTTGCGTAGTTGGAGACACACCGATAGAGAACAATTTGGCATAATCCTCATTGTCCTCAACCGCATCGCTCGTCTTACTGAAGTTCTTCACCAATCTCAGCAAAGCCTTCGGATTGGTAAGCAAAAACTTCATGGCAAGCCACCCGAACTGAGCCATATCCTGCTTGTTCAATCGACCATTGAAGCCTTTCGACATCTTGGTAGAGACAGTTAATACTAACATCTTGCTATCCTCTTCGGCACATACCGATACCGTCTCGTTGCTCTTTACAAAGCATGAGTAGTAGCACTTCAGAAAAGTACTATCCAAAGAGGACAAGAAGAAACTCGGAAAAGCTTCAAGACGTAGAGCCACAACGGCATCCACATCCCTGCTCTGTATTTCTCTAATATTTATCATATCATTCTGTTTTTACCAATAACAACCGCCCTCTACCGCTGAGGCATTCTTAGGCCTATCCCTTGCATCAGGATAGACGAAATGCTCATTGATATAAGGCTTGTATTCTTCATTCTCGTCATATCGCTTGCTGGTGATTCCGAAGAGAAACTGAAGCACGCCACCCATGTGAACCGCCTTCTTTCCAATACGCTTGATATGAGCCGCCAGCGGAAGGGCGTACGCACCACATCCCAACAAAGCAATATCAAAACTTTTCTTGTCAATCTCGCTCTTCATCCAATTGAGGGCATCGAACCAAGAGTTAAAAACAACTGGATTACCAGCAATAGACTGTACTGCCTTAATGGTCTGCAACGATGCAAACTCCGGCAGCACTTCCTTATTCTCGAACAAAAGCTCACGCTTATTGCTGTACTGGCTCTCGATAGTCTCAGCAAAAGGATGTACCACAAGAATCTTTTTGCCCTTCAAGGAATAGGTCCAAGGATGCTCGTGCGCATAGAATGAATCCAATGTAGTCTTCTTAATCTCCGGAAGCTTCGAAATCCAATTCTGAAAGAACAACTCTTCAATACGCCAGCTTACTAAAAGATCCAAGTCCTTCACATCGTCAGCATAAAGACGATAAAACTTCTTCAGATTCTCGAACGTGACAGGAAAAAAACCAGACGCATATTGAATGTTATAGAATATGCGCTTCTTGAGGGACAACGAAAGCGGATAGAACTTACAGTATAACAAGGTCTGGAGTTCCGTACTACCAAACCTTGAAATCATACAAGGTTTGTTGGATTCAAGTATTGTCTTTATCAAAGCCGTATCAACCTCTACACCTTTAGGCTTCGGCGAGAGCCAACTATAGATGTCGTCTGTAAATGTAAAAGTGCGGTATTTCATTTTATCTCAATTTTTATCCAACCATTCACAAAGTGGTCTTTATATTCCATCGTATTATGCCACTTGCTTGGGCAATAGGTAATATGCTCCTTACGCTGGTTAAGGTATGCGCCCCACCATGAGAAGGAACTATTGGCAAGGATGTTACAGCGAGCAATGGACATAAGTTGCATATCGCGATAGCTGTCCACACCACGGTTGTGGGCAACAAAGTGCACCTTGGCATCTCCAAACTCATTCTTTAGGTTCTCCATACACCACTTCTGATCGTTAGAGAAGACGAAGAATTCTGGGTTAGAAATCACCTTTCGCACCTCACGGATAGCACTGCGGTAGTAATCGAGGGTACAGATGGCTCCAAGGGTAGTAGAACCTACATAGTCGCCACGGCGGATGTGGATGGTAACAGAGTTATCCTGCTTAAGGAGTGGCTCCAAATCTTGATTCTCCTTAGTGTCAAACGGACGGAAGGTAAACTCCTTGAGAATCTCATCGCGATGCGCATCGAAGTAGAGAGGAGTCATCCAGTAGCCGTCGAAGTAGTAATCGCCTTCTACTGTCAGAGCTTCGGGCAAGAACACATACGGCTTCTGATCGGCCACAAACTCCGTCTTACGCTTAGGAAAGAAGCGACGAACAACACGTGCAAACACTTGATTAGGGATGTAAAACGATACCTTCATCAAGTCCCAAACACCAGCAGGCTTGATAGATGCATTCGGAAACACTTTGTCTATTTCATAACCGTTGTGATAGAAGTTGTTGCCATGATACACCTTTATGAACGCATTCTTGTAGTGTTGTGTATCTACATATACCTTCTCCTGTGGCCTCCTTGCTTTCCATGCCACAGCAAAAGCATACTGAAACATCTGGTTACCAAGGCCACCAATAATATTAACGATTTTCATTGATTATTTTGATTTTCTGCTATAATTCCAGCATTTCGGGATATCGGTCACAATCGAATTTGCGTGCAAACAGATTGTCGATTTTGAATAGAGCTTTTTCGTCGTCCAAGTTCAGAACTCTTGGAGGTTTCCACTCTCCCAAAACAGAAATCTGGGGTTACTGTCGAGTATAACCTGCTCCTTGAATCGGGATATTTGAAGCAACAGCTGTACAAATACCTCGTCTGTACACACCGTATATTTGAAACACTTTGCCACAAAAGCCTCTTATTCGACGATATATTTGACAAAATCACCTGTTATGCTGAACCAATTTGCTCCGTAGGTTATCACATCTGCGCTGATGCCTTTGATTCTGTTCACTCCAAGGAATTTCTGCATATACATGAGCCCATACTGGGGGACACTTTCTCATAAAGATTCCTATTGGTTCTACTCCCCCATACCTTCCTGAAGGAACCAATAATACCTAATACAATTCCTTGCAACAGCTCTGGCCAGCACCGTGTCCGATGAGTAAAGGAACTGCCCCCCCTGAGTGCTCATTGAAGAATCTATGAATATAATCCCAACTCTTTATTGGGAAACCATGTCCAGAAAGTGGATATACATAAGCATATTTACGCTTAGCACACTCCTTCAGCATAAGATTTCTATCAGAGTATAAGTCTATAGATAACACACTGGAATTCAACATAATACACATTAGTTTTTTTTTTGGGGGGGGTCCTCTCAATAGCCTCATAGCCAAAAGGAGCCTTAATGTCTATATGTAATAAATATCGTTTCGCTCATCGTCGAGCAAAGAAATCAACAGGTTCAACTGCTCCGGCTTGTTGTGAGCCATTATCAAATGTGCGTGTTGATCATATATTCCTTCTGTGTGGTTGAGCTGAGAATATTAGAATTTACAATACCACCTTACTACATCCCACGCCACACCATATGCCTTTTTCAATCTAGCAAACAAAGTGAACTTTCTATTCTTGTTGAAATAAGGGTCTATATGAGTCTTCTCTCTGAAAATCATTTTTGAATCTGCAGTCATTATTTCTTCTGGTAGATTCAACTCTCCAGAAAGTATCTTGCAAGGATGAGTACGCATATAGGCATTGATATGTGACTCGTCATGAGCCTTTGCAACAATGCCTCGATTGTAGTCATCGCGAATGTTCTTGCTCAATGTGCGTATCATTTGCAGATATGCCTCTGGTGTACCACCATTCAGACCACCCATAAAATAAACGTATGGAGGTTGATAAGGAGCAACATAAGCCAGCGACATCTTATTTCTCTCATATGGATACAACATTGGATGCTGCTTTTCCCGAGTTCCTCTCCAAATGCCCATAGCAAGACCTGTCTCGTCTGGAAGGATCTCTTCACCCACAGGCTTTAGAAATAAAGCATTCGCATTTATGAAATAGATGTAGTCATACTTCTTCAGCTGCTCCTCCGCCTGCATAAACATCTCGAAGCGAAAAAGCGAGTCGGCAGGAAAGCCAGCACACTCCTTGTGATAAATATGGACATCAGGGTGTCCAACTGCCAGTTGGTCATCGTCTGTCCATACAAAATAATGCTTCTCCGCATCAACCAACAAATATTTCTCAGCCGACTTGTAAAAGCCAGAAAAGAACTGGTTATACTTTCCTGTGCAAATATAAAGAATAGCTATTGTCATAAAACTAAAATTTCAAATATTTTGAATAGTCCGGAGTTTCCCAATAAAAATTATACGGCAGCAATTTGTTTGCTGTTGAAACATATCCGTACACAGACATTACCAAAACAATTAGGATTAGTAACTGCATTATGATGTTATTTGTGTTTTTGTATTCATTTCTATTTGCAAACACAATAGCAAGCATAACAGTAGAGAAGAATACAAAATACATATTAATTCTACCAATTAGAGGAACAGAATACCCCACATTGAGAAAAACAAGCGTTAGGAAAGTTAAATTTGACCACAACGCATATTTTTCAAATAATCTACTTTTCACCAAAATCGTCAGAAACAAAATATTCTTTAATGTTGAAATAAAAAAACCTAAAGAAGATGCAGATTGATTTGCAAAATTTGTATCTACATATCCGCTATAATCTCTGTTACTTATTTGAATTTCAGGAATGAAAGACGAAACTTTGACAAATAAAAACATGAAACTAAGAATATAAATTGATACATATTGTTTATTTGAAAGATGAAGATATTTAAGGAAAATTATTGGAGCGATAAATATTACTGATACATGAAATAATGACGCAATCAATATTCCAAGCATATAGATAATAACCCTATTCGATAACTTTGCAGAAGTATTTTCATACCATACTAATGTAAAGAAAAGTATTCCGCAAGCCATATTCTGGCGCATACCATTACACATGGATACAAAGGTGGTTGTGCAGAAGAGCAGCATAAAAATGGAGTATTCCTGTCTCGACAATTTGTCGTTAACAGCTACCACCACAGGAACCACAGTCAATGTAGCACATATGCAGAAGAAGGGAGCATGAGAATAACCGAGATGATAAATGAAACGGTTCAGCCAGTCAAATCCGATTTCAACGAAAGAACAGCCCCACTCACCAAAAGTATAATAATGGTCGTAGTACACAGGTGTATCGACGCCTACATTAGCACCACGTAGACCTACAAGAAATATGTAAACTGCGGGAATAATATACCTGAACACATTATTTGTGGATGCCTTCCGCCGCTCCAGTTTGAGCAATATCAAAAGCAATATCAAATATACTATATAAATCATTTCACCAAAGTGAGCAAGTTTTGTTTTACTATTTCAGCCCAATGGTACTTTTGTGACTGAGATACAATTTCTACAGAATTATACTCTGCCAAGCGTAATGATAACTGTTTGAGACCATCACATACAGCTTTCGCATTGTCTTTAACGACTACACCGTTGTTTTCGTTCATTACCTCTTCATTGGAGATAGTATTGGTAGATATTGCCACCATACCCGACAGGAGGTATTCATACAACTTTGTAGGTGGCTGATACTGGTAGTAATCCGTAACGGGCACGAAGCATACACCTACATTACACTCATCAAAAAACTTTTGGGCTTCATCGTGTGTGAGGTAGCCATGCAACCTGACGTTTTTGACCTCACTCTGCTCAATGGTTGTCTTGATGGCAGTCGTCTCTTCTACCGATCCTCCTCCTACTATATCAAATCCTACATCACTATTTTTTTGCTTCTGGTACATAGCCAATCCTTCGATAAATACCGACAGGTTGCGATTATCGAATGTACCGATATAGAACAGTCGCATCTTATCGAATGACTTTGGTTTTGAGGACAAGGACTCGGCACCAAGTGGCAGGAGTTCGTATGGCGTTCCTATCTTCTGGCCAACACCTTCGGATATTACCGAGCATTTGTTGAATAGTTGTTTTACCCCCTTTAAGGCGTTGTCCTGCTGCTCTCTGTCCATCGCGTCTTTTGAAACAGAAAGTGTCCTGACATCAAGTATGATATTTCTTTTCGAAAACAGCTTTGGCAGAATTTGGCACATCGGCATACGACAGATAATGACGTTGCAATGGTTATGGAGCAAAATTTCGAGTATGCACTTCAAGTAAAATATTATCCCCAGCATCATTCGGTTGCTGTAGTGCATTACACTCTTTACCTTGACTCCTGGGTAAGCGCGCTCCTTAAATTCTCGTTGTTTGTACTTATATCCTAAGTATGTCACATCCCACCCTTCAATGGTCGCATACTTTGCCCAGTAATAGCAATCGGTAAGTTCTCCGAATTGATAAGGGGCAATAATTAAAAGTTTTTGCTTCATAAATTTCTTGACTATTCTTTTAGGCCTACCACTTTCAAGAACGCATCAACACCCTCGTACTTTACCTTGTGGTGTTCGACATAATCATCGTATGACACAGCAAACTCCGGATATTCCGTTATCTTGTCACCATCGACAAATAGAGGGAACTCTTCCCAAAAGTCGATTGTCAAAGGCTCTCTGCCCAAACACTCCTTTATGCTCCTAACATCATTAAGAACCTTAGGGACGTATTTCTCTTTTCTCTTCCGATAATAATCTTCAAGACTCATCACAACCTTGCACGGTACTCCAACGACAATGGAATTGACAAGGATATCTTTTGTCACAATACCTCCAACACCAATGAAGCAGTTTTTGCCTATTGTTACTCCTTTTAGAATCATAACATTCTATCCGAAGTTGACATTGTTGCCAACAGTCACCCGACCGCTGCTTGGCAGAAACTCTCTACCACTCTGAATAAATACTTTCGTCATCTAATCGTGAATGAAGATTGTGAATCCTATAGCAGTTTGAGCCTATCGTAATAAGTGAAGGTCCTGACACATCTATCAACATTGATCTTGGAACAAAATGATCCCCTAAAATTGCAACCAATTGGTTCTAATACAGTTAACGTTTCGTTCAGATGAGGAATACGAATAGAAATACTTTAATTTACAAATCAAATGTTTTATCATATACATTTTCTTTTATCCACGTAATATTGTCCTGCCGCATTTTATCAAGTTTATCTTGTTCTTTTGCAACATCATAATACGGATTAATGTTAGATATGTGTGTTCCTATCTCAGCTACACACTGTTCACAGCCAACGTTTTTTATTAATGTTGTTTGGCGGTCATCGCTATTACCTCCAGGTATGATTGAGACAAGAGGAATGCCAAAATTTAGGGCAAAGGCAGTTCCATGGAAACTGCTTGTTACTACTAAATCTGCATTTATTAAAATATCAATAAATTCTTCAATTCTCGATTTACTATAGTCTTTCAGTTCTACCCCACACTCGTTAAAACTGAAATATCCTTCAAGAGTAAGGACATCACATCCTATCTGTTTTTGGAAATGCTTTACCACTTCGAAAATATACGGTCTTGGTTCAAATGCATAAGTCATCATATAGAATACTATATATGGTCTTTTCTTCTTGAAGGATGATCTTGGAACAATCTTTAACCAAGTATCCCTACTCAACCATAAAGTCGGATCTAATAAAACCTTAACAGGTTTGTCAATAAACAAGTCGTCATTTATTATATTTATTCCATTAGATTCTCGAACAGAAATAGATGAGAACTTAGATAATTCTTTTTTATATTTATCTTTATGTACATCAGGTAAATGTTTCAATGCGAAACTTGATGCAAGAGAATACCTTGGTTTATCATCTGGAGCAAAGGACAACATAAATACAGAATCCCCAAACAGATAACGAACATTCCATACCTGATCGCTACCGACAACAAAAGCATTATAGCTACTCCAATCTGCTGCTTTTAATTCTTCAAGATTATTAAAGAGAGTTGTAAAGTTAAAGTATTTATTTCTGAATTCCTTAAAAGCTAAAGTCCTTTTAGAAGGGATTATTCTCCTAAGTAAACTCTTCCATCCTCTCGGTTTGGGTAGGCCTTGGCTCCAATGCCACTCGTTAGGATACCTATAATTAATTATCTTGCATTCTATACCTAATTCTTCAAGTAATATTTGTGTTGCATAAGTTTGCAATACAGAGCCAAAATTAGGAACTTGATAGATTGTTATAAGTCCAATTCTCATATTATTCTTGCTATTTTGGATATCACTTTTTGTATGAATATTGCAACTTTAAATGAGATACCATTAAGTGAAAAACCATTTCGCAAAAGTATCATTATCACAGATTTCATGGATTTTGCTTCTGCATTCTTTTTCATCTGTCCTTCGGCTACAACCTCAAACGGATGCTCCACAAGAGTAACACTTTTCAAGCCTTCAACAATCTGACGGCCTTTTTCGGTAAAGGCGACAAGCGCACTCACACCTTCATCGTCATTCTTATATATTTCACCCCAAAGATCCCCAATACGGATGTCGGCAGATGATTGGTCGTACTTATACTTGCAACTGTTTTCGCATTGCGGACCTAAACAGATATCACCAAGGAAAAGCCTATAGAATAGATCTCCTTGTGACATTCGGGACTGTATAAAGGTTTTTTTCTCCCTCAAAAGCAAGTCATAGCTTTCGCGCCAATCAACCGGTATTGAAGTATTTACACCATCCACTCCCATTAACCAGGAGTCATGCCAACCATACTCGAATTTGTTGCGCCAAGAGGCGTATGTCACCTCTCCGATCTTTGGCTCCAGCATCTTGATGTAAGCTTTCCAAGCAAGCATCGATGGAACACAATGACAATAGAAGTCCATCAAAATAAAGTTCTCTTCACATCGGAACTTGCGAATCATACGGCGGAAAGAGTCAATCTGACAAGGGGTGCCGATTATAAGATATTTCTGTCCTTTGCGCTTAATCAGCTTAAAGGCTTCCTCGGTATAACTTTGGATGTACTTGCTGCCAATAGACTGTACAAATTCTTCGACGGTTGTAGCAATTGTAGTGTTCTGCTCTCTGCTCGTTGATGTCATAACGACAGCCTACTGCATGAAATCCTTGTTCAATAAGCTGCTTACCTATTTCAAAACCTATACCACCGCTTGAACACTTCCTACGTACTGCCTCATCATTGCTCCATGCAGCCCAAGATTTAATCTGTACCTCCTCAGGCTTTAACGCTCGCTCCTTATGATTGAAAGCGCACACATCAAGACAGATACCACATTCCATACATTTTTCAGGCTCATCTATGTAAGGAGCGTAAAAGCCATCCTCATTCAGTCGGATATTAATAATCTTTTTGCCACAGCTGACAGCACACACACCACAACCATAGCAGTTATGTATGGTTGATACATTTTTCATCGCTTAATTTTTTTTATTATGAAAGAACGCTCACCTTTATTCAAACCTATAGCAACTATAGCAATAGCTGATATCATAAAAGAAAAGATACATACTATTATTGTTGGCCATAAGCCATCTGAGAGGTTTATTGAAACAAAATATGTAGCTACAAATGAAATAAGTGCCACAGTATATATTCGAATCAACACTTCTTTTACGTACATATTAAGACTGAAGTGTATGAGAGATCTGGCGTTCCAAATTCGGAATATCATTGCAACGCATTCAATAAACAAATGGACAATAAATACTATTTCTGGAGAAAAGCCTAATCTAAGGAAAATGTATGAGGTTGGCAGGATAGCAATCATCAGACTGCCAACTGTAGATTCATATAGCTTGATCTTTCCTGTAGCTTTTACTGCTATGATAAGTGGATTAGCAATAGAATTGATCCAAGTTGTAAGAAGTATTATTCTTACGAATGTAACAGTATGTTTGGGAACTTCCACAAGCCATAACTCCAATATATCAGAAGTTCTAAGAAATACTGGTATGGATAGTATCATCAATAAATAAAACGAAAATCTTGAGCTTCGGAACACAAGATTGATCATCTCACTCAGATTACCAGCAGCATAGTTCTTTGTAATTTGAGGGTTGATAGCTGTCTGAAAACTTCCTACAAATGTATTCACAGCCCCTTGGATCTGAATAGCAATACCTCGTGCTGCATTAACCACAGGTGAGAAGAATGAGCCAAGAAGAAGGTTAAGACCTTGGGTATATGTAATGAAAGCAACATTACCAAATATGCTCCAAGATGCAAATTTGCCCATCTCTATTATCAACGGTTTATCCATACGGTTGATATAGCGAACGTCTGTAAACGCCCTTTTACAATAAATTGTGTAGCAGACTCTAATAATCAATTGGGTCAAAAGCATCAAAAGGCCATAAATTATTAGTTTATCGAAACTGCTGACAGCAAGCAATGAATATGCAATACCCAAGCGTAAACCAGCATCTATTATCGACACCAATGCGAAAGCATTCATCTTCTCATGTGCGACTATAAGTGCGTTATAAGGAACACTCACGAACATCACAATCATCGATAAAATAGAGAACTGAAAAACCCACATAGCAGCACCAATTCTCTCTGCAGGTATCATCAGCTTATTGTTGATAAACCAAATACCTATTGGTTCAACGACGACAGCTACCATTATGCCCAATATCAGATGAAGAGTTAGACAAGTGGAAAAAACGTTTGACAGGTTACCATCCTTGCCTTTACCTAGTTCAAAGGTAATATATCTTTGAGATGCCGTTGTAAGGGAACTGCTAATAAAACTGAACATAGCAACAATCCCACCTACGACATTATATATTCCATAGTCCTCGACGCCAAGAGTCCGGAGTATCACTCTTGATGTAAACAGAGTGACCCCCATTATTATAATCATTCTGAAATACAGAAGGATTGTATTCTTTGCTAATCGTTTGTTATTTGATGATATGTCGGACATTTATTGATTTATTAGCTTGTTTCACTACTGTCCCGATAAACAGTCACTTTAGACCCGTTAAAGACCTAAAGAGACAAGCTTTTATTAAGTTTTAAGACTAAAAACTCAGATTTTCCTCTTGTTACAATCTTTCAATTCTTATCTAGGACCTCAAATCGCGGTGAATTCTTTGATTTAAACTCCGGTACTACTTTCTTCATCAACCTCACCGTATCCATGATTTTTACTGTACGCGACAACTTCTCAAACTCCGCATAAGTGTCAAGAATATCAGCATATTCATAATGACGTACCTTAGCTATCATAATTTTCTTATTTTCAGTAGTAATCGTATTCTCCTTATCACTCAGGACTTCCTCATAAAGTTTCTCACCCGGACGTAATCCCGTAAACTCTATTTCAATATCTTCACCCGGACGATAACCGGCAAGTTCGATCATACGAGTAGCCAAGTCAACAATCTTCACAGCCTTGCCCATCTCAAAGACAAAAATCTCATTGCCCTCACCCATAGTAGCGGCCTCCATTACCAGCCGACAAGCTTCGGGAATAGTCATAAAGAAACGGATGATATCGGGATGAGTCACTGTGACAGGACCACCATTCTCGAT
>OBWM01001054.1_pt1 | contig 17759 bp, 15 predicted proteins | sample 1538041 | NCBI WGS metagenome assembly OBWM01 (sample SAMEA2580049, study PRJEB22360) | human gut metagenome | biome: human gut; feature: human-associated habitat; material: faeces | place: Denmark | collected 2008/2010
CCCAGCCAATGCAGAGGCGGACAAGGCTGCAAGGGACGCGGAAGCCTACCGCCAGCAGAGAATTAGCGAGGCAGAGGGGCAGGTATCCAGGTTCAACGATATGTACCAGGAATATGCAAAGTATCCTCTTATTACAAAGAAGAGGATGTTCTATGAGACCATGGAGGATATCCTTCCAGGGCTTAAGGTCATCATAAACGGATCAGACGGGACACAGACCATGCTTCCCCTGGACTCCTTTGTCTCCGGAACCCAGAGCAGCACCGGCTCTTTGGCAGGTTCATACAACAGCCAGGCAAATCAGCCGGACCAGACAGGACGGGCAAATCAGGCAGGGGCCGACAGCGGCAGCCAGTCCGGCTCCTATGACCAGGAGGAATTGTATGAGGGCAATGACCAGAACGGAGGTGGACAGTAATGAAGACATTGACTAAATTTATGAGAAACATGGGAATCATTGTTATCGTGCTCCTGGCTGTCACCATTTTCAATCCGCTGGTGGTCACAAAATCCAACGAGTACTCCCTGATTATTCAGTTCGGAAAGGTGGTCCGGGTAGAGAATTCGGCAGGACCATCCCTCAGGGTTCCCTTCTTGCAGTCTGTGCAGAAGATACCTAAGTATAAGATGATTTCCGACCTGTATCCAAGCGATGTAACCACAAAGGATAAAAAGGTAATGACCGTTGATTCTTTCGTCATATGGGATATCAATGATCCGGTGAAATATCTGGCGTCCCTGAACGCCAGCAAGGAAAAGGCGGAGGTCAGGCTGGGGAACGTGGTATATAACTCCATCAAAAATGTGCTTTCCTCCACCAACCAGGCGGATATTATATCAGGCCGTGATGGGAACCTGGCTAAGACCATCACGGAGAATATTGGTGATGCCATGGATTCCTATGGCATCCACATCTATGCGGTGGAGACAAAGAAGCTGGATCTTCCCGATTCCAACAAGGAGTCCGTGTACCAGAGAATGATATCTGAGCGAAACAACATCGCGGCCCAGTATACGGCTGACGGCGATTACCAGTCATCCCTGATTAAGAATGAGACGGATAAGACGGTAAAGGAGACCATAGCCAAGGCCAACGCTGAGGCAGAAAAGATCAAGGCGGAGGGCGAGGCCAGATACATGCAGATATTGAGCGATGCCTACAATGACGAGGCAAAGGCCGACTTCTATAATTATGTGCGATCCCTGGATGCCCTTAAGGCTTCCATGAAAGGGGACAATAAGACTGTCATACTGAACGAGGACAGTGAGCTGGCGAGGATTCTCTCTGGGTCGTGGTAAAACGGATTACACTATATAAATAGGAACAAACTAAATAGGAAAAAACGGGATTTAAGAGTAAACGAAAAGCCCGTCAGCCGCTCAATGAAGGGGCTGACGGGCTTTTATGTACGTGCGCCCGGCGGGTCAATCGGAAAGACGGCTTACCATCCGTGAAAGGCACCGGAGAAACTCCTCCTCTTCCTTGGAAAAGCGGTATCCGTTCCTGTAAATCAGCAGGTCCTTGTGGATGTTTCCGGGATAACTGCATGTCTTTTGAATCAAACCTGAGGAGGTGAGACAGCCGTAAGGCACAGGAGAGGTCCACATATAGGAACCGGGCAGCTGGCGCAGCAGCTCAAACTGGCTTCCCCTGTCATAGATGGAAACGGTTTTCTTGGAGTTGCCGCCGGTGGCAGAGGCATCCTGGGCCTCAAAGGTAAAGGAAGGATTCTGGATGTCGCCCTGGACGATTTCAATGTAATCGGTAAAATCCAGGTAAGTCAGCTTGTCCCTGGAGGCAAGGGGATGGCTGGGGGACATAAGGACATTGCAGGAAAATTGCCACAGTTCCTTCCACTCCAGGTTCTCATCCTGGAGAAGCTTCATATAATAAGATTCATACAGGGCCTGACAGCGTATAATGCCCACGTCAAAGGTCTTGCCTGACACACCCCGGATGGTGTCCCTGGAATTGGTTTCCATGTAATGTACATTGACAGAGGGACAGCTGTCCATATGCTTAAGAAAATCAGAGAAGGCATAGGAAATATAGGTGGCTCTGGGAACACACAGATTCACCTCCAGGGCTTTTTCGCTGTTCTTCACGCACAGGGCCTCAATCTGTTCCTCCTGGACCAGGATTGCCTTTGCATAGCGCAGGAACTCCTCACCCTTCTTGGTGGGAACCATCCCGCGGCTGGTCCTGTCGAAGATGTCACAGCCCAGGTCACGTTCCAGCTCACGGATGATTTTACTCAGATGAGGCTGATTCATATAAAAATTCTGAGCCGCCTTAGTGATGGACCCAGTTTTTTCCACTTCTACCGCATATTTCAAATAAGAGAGATTCATAGTACAACTCCTGGATGATTTGTGTTATAATGTCCACGAAGCCTGTGACCCGGACAAAGGGCATAGCCCGGCGGCAAGGCGCACTGCGTACCGGGCAGTCACGGAGAGGGCAGTGCAGAAAATGCATTCTATCCACCTACCAGTATATACTACGAAATCACATTTGAAAAGCTAAAATAACAGGGGGACAAGATGGATAAACTTGACTATAAGATACTGAACATCCTAAAAGAGAACGGAAGGGAGACAGCCTCAGACATCAGCAAAGCCATTCATTTGTCCGTATCGGCCGTACTGGACCGCATCAAGAAGATGGAAGAGTCCGGCATCATCAAGGGCTATACGGTAAGGGTGGATGCCAAGGCCCTGGGGAACGATGTCACAGCCCTAATGGAAATCAGCCTGGAACATCCCAGGTTCCATGACTCCTTCACCGAGGTGATCATGGATCACCCTAATATCCTGGACTGCTACTATCTGACCGGAGATTATGACTTTGTGCTGAAGATATCCTGCGCCTCCTCCGATGAGCTGGAGCGCATCCACCGCACCATCAAGAGCATACCCGGTGTGTCTGCCACCAGGACCCATTTCGTTCTGAAGGAAATCAAAAACATGTATTCCGCCATACCGGAAGAAGAGAAAAAGCGGTTTTAGCATCATGTTTCAATGAATATTTTATTATAAAGGAGATTACATATATGAAAACGCTTGGATATTATAATGGAAAGTACGACGAACTGGAGAACATGAGCGTTCCCATGAATGACAGGGTATGCTGGTTTGGAGACGGTGTATACGATGCAGGTCCCTGCCGCAATTACAAGATTTTTGCAATTGACGAGCACGTTGACCGCTTCTTCAACAGCGCAGGCCTTATCAAGATGCAGGTGCCGTGCACAAAGGCAGAGCTGAAGGCGCTGCTTCAGGATTTGGTCAATAAGATGGATACCGGAGATCTGTTTATCTATTTCCAGGTAACCAGGGGTACCGCTGTCAGAACCCATGAATTTCCGGAGAATGTACCAGCCAATCTCTGGGTTATGTTAAAGCCCATGGGAACACCGGACCTGTACAAGAAGATTCGCCTGCTTACCCAGGAGGACACCCGTTTCCTTCACTGCAACATCAAAACCCTGAATCTGCTGCCCAGCGTCATGGCTGCCCAGAAAGCAAAGGAAGCAGGATGCCAGGAAGCAGTGTTCCACAGAGGCGACCGTGTGACGGAATGTGCCCATAGCAACTGCCATATCCTGAAGGATGGAATTCTCTACACGGCTCCTGCGGACAATCTGATTCTTCCGGGCATTGCAAGAGCCCACCTGATTCGCATTTGTAAGAAACTGGAGATTCCTGTAAGCGAGACTCCCTATACCCTGAAGGAGATGATGGATGCGGACGAGGTTCTGGTGACATCATCCACCAAACTGTGTGTGGCTGCCAATGAGATTGACGGCACGCCGGTGGGAGGCAGAGCGCCAGAGACACTTAAGAATATTCTGGACGCTGTGATGGATGAGTACATGGAAGAGACCAAAGCCTGATGGGGCTGCCTTGACTTTTACATGCCCGGGTGCTAGAATGTAAGGCATGAAAAATACAGGATTAAAGACAATAATAACAGCAGGTTTGATTATCATGTGCACGGCTTGGCTGGCAGGATGCAGCAAGAAAGTTGCGGATCCTGTCACCAGGTCGTCTTTTTTGTTGAACACATTTGTCACCGTCACCTTATACGATTCAGAGGACCAGACCATTCTGGACGGCTGCATGACACTCTGTTCCGACTATGAGAAGCTGCTCAGCAAAACCCTGGAGGGCAGCGAGATTTACAAACTGAACCACCGCAGGCCGGGCGAGAGGACCATCACGGTATCGGAGAAAACAGCCCAGGTACTGTCGGAGGGGCTGGAGTACTGCCGTATGTCCCGGGGGGCCTTTGATATAACCATAGAGCCCTTAAGTTCCCTGTGGGATTTTACAGGAAAGACGCCTCATGTGCCGCCTGAGGAAGAGATTGAGGCGGACCTTAAAAAGGTGGGCTATGAAAACGTGCTCCTGGACGGCAGACAGGTCACCTTTCTCAATGATGAGACAACCATTGACCTGGGCGCCATAGCCAAGGGGTTTATAGCAGATCAGATGAAGGCATATCTGGAAGAAAACGGTGTGAAAAGTGCGGTCATCAATCTGGGAGGAAATGTGCTCTGCGTGGGAAAACGGCCGGATGGCGCCCCTTTTAAAATAGGACTCCAGAGGCCGTACGCAACTCATACAGAGACAGTGGCGGCATTGAAAATAGACGACATGTCAGTGGTTTCGTCAGGGGTGTACGAGAGGCATTTTGTGGAGAACGGTGTCAACTATCATCATATACTGGATCCGGCTACCGGCTACCCATATGAAAATGGGCTGACCCAGGTATCCATCATTTCCCCCAGGTCAGTGGACGGGGACGGACTGAGCACCACCTGCTTTGCACTGGGATTGGAAGAGGGCACCAGACTCATAGAATCCATGGACCAAATCTATGGCATATTCCTTACGGAAGACGGGGAACTCCATTACACCAGGGGAGCCGAGGATTTCCTGGACAGATAATGGTTTTTTCTTTACAATTCCATGATGCTACCATATAATAGAAGGGATTATTGCTCCAGGGATTGTGTGTGTGCACTCTGGAACAGGGCAGGAGCAGAAAATGTTACGTAAACTATGGGAAAAATGTGTTAACTACGAGACTGTAAGCTACATTATATGCGGGTTTCTCACCACGGCAGTTGATTTTGCGGTATATGCCCTGCTGAGGCAGATTGAGATAGGCGTAGGCCTGTCCCAGGCCATGTCATGGCTGGCGGCTGTGCTGTTTGCCTATGTGGTGAACAAGCTTATTGTGTTCCGCAATTATAATCTGCGGCCTTCCTACCTTGTGAAGGAAGTGGGTGCATTTGTGGCTGCACGGGCGTTCTCAGGAGCCGTTACCTGGGTGCTCATGGTGGTCATGGTGAAATTAGGCGGCGACAGGGGAATGCTGTATGAGCTGTTCTGCAAATTCACATCCTCTGTAATCAACATGGTACTGAACTATATTTTCAGCAAACTCTGGATATTCAAGAATAAGCCTGAATAGAGAAAGGTGACTGTGATGGAACGTGAAGAGATAGAACGGGTTGAACGGGAGCTTGACGCAATCCTGAAGCTTGTGCAGCCAGAACCGACCATGCAGGATAAAGCCCGGGAGGAAGCGCTCTCAAAGGAGCCGGTTTCCGGCGGGGATAAAACGACATCAGAGGAATATTTAACGGAAGAAGGCACACTGGAGGCGTATCTTTTCGGTGATGATTCATCAGAGGAAAATGCTTCGGAATATGATGCGGCGGATAAATATGCGGCGGATAAATATGCGGCGAATAAGTATGCAGCGGATAAATATGCAGTAGATAAATATGCGGTAGATAAATATGCGTTAGATAAATATGCGGCGGATAAGTATACAGCGGATAAATATGCCGCAGATGAATATGCCGCAGATGAATATGCGGCGGATAAATATGCGGCAGATAAGTATGCAGCGGATAAATATGCCGCAGATAATTATATAGCGGATAGATATACAGCAGACGAATATACATCAGAGGAAGACGAATACGGAATGGAAGAAGAGAATGAGACTGCCGGACAGGACAGGCAGCAGTACGATAAGAGAGAGACAGGGATGTCACAGACAGAAAACAGGCGCGGACTCCGGCTGCTGAAGCCTTCAGATGGTCTTGTGGCAGCATTTTTTGTCCCAGTGGTGGCCATGATTATCATATTTGCCCAGAGAGGTATCTTTCCATTTGGGGAAGAGTGTTTTCTCAGGACCGATATGTACCATCAGTATGCCCCGTTTTTTTCAGAGTTCCAGTATAAGCTGACCCATGGGGGAAGCCTGCTTTACAGCTGGGATATCGGCATGGGGGTGAATTTTTCTGCGCTCTATGCCTATTATCTGGCCAGCCCGGTAAACTGGCTTCTGATATTATGCCCGAAGAAGTTTATCATTGAGTTTATGACCATACTCATTGTTCTCAAGACAGGATTGTCCGGCCTTAGCTTTTCATGGTATCTGAAGAAACACTTTGGAGTTAAGAAGTTCGGCGTGGGCTTTTTCGGTATTTTTTATGCCCTTAGCGGTTATATGGCTGCTTACAGCTGGAACATCATGTGGCTGGACTGCATCATGCTGTTCCCGTTGATTCTGCTGGGGCTGGAGCAGCTGGTAAAGGAGAAGAAGGGGACGCTTTACTGCATCACGCTGGGCCTCTCCATCCTTTCCAATTACTATATTTCCATCATGATTTGCATTTTTATGGTTATCTATGTGATTGCGCAGATGACGCTCAATCCGCCCAAAAGCTTCGGGGAGTTCATGGGAACAGGGCTGCGGTTTGCCTTCTATTCCCTTCTGGCAGGCGGTCTTGCCGCGGTGGTGCTTTTGCCGGAGATTTATGCGCTGCAGGTCACGGCGTCAGGGGATTTTGATTTCCCTAAAACCTTTTCATCCTATTTCTCCATCTTTGATATGATTGCCCGTCATATAGGAAATGTGGGAACCGAGATAGGATTGGACCACTGGCCCAATATATACTGCGGTGTGGCAGTGCTTATGTTCTTCCTTTTATACCTGGGCAGCAGGAAGATTACCTTCAGGGAAAAGGCAGTGTACTGCTCCATGCTGGTTCTGTTTTACGCCAGCTTTTCAGTCAATGTACTGAATTTTATCTGGCATGGGTTCCACTATCCCAACAGCCTTCCCTGCCGTCAGTCCTTTATTTATATTGCACTGATGCTGTTTATGTGTTACCACGCCTATATTCATCTGGAGGATATGTCCTGGAAATCGGTATGCCTGGCGTTTTGGGGGGCTGTTTCCTTTGTGCTGCTGGCAGAGAAGCTGGTGGATAATCCGGAACAATACCATTTTTCCGTGTTCTATGCGGCACTCCTGTTCATTGCCATATATGGAGGTCTGATTTACCTGTACCACAAGGGAAAATGGAGTCTGGACGCCATTCTTCTCACTGCTCTGGCCGTGGTTGCCATTGAGGCGGCTGTGAATACCGCGGTAACCAGCATTCCTACCACCAGCAGAACTTCTTATGTGAAAGATAACCAGGACGTGGAGGATCTGGTGTGGAATATTAAGTCGGATACATTCTATCGTGTGGAAAAGACAGACAGAAAGACAAAGAATGACGGCGCCTGGATGAATTTCCCGTCCGTATCCCTGTTTTCATCCACAGCCAATGCCTCCCTGTCGGATTTCTTCCGCAGCATGGGGTGTGAAAGCTCCACCAATGCCTACAGCATCACAGGAAGCACGCCTCTGGTGGACAGCCTGATGTCCGTGCGTTATGGCATATACGGGGACCAGCAGCCTGCCGATGGACTTAGGGATTTGTCCGCCAGAAAAGGAAGTATGTGGCTGTATGAGAATAAATTTACCCTGCCCGTGGCATTTATGCTGCCGTCGGATGTGGAAGGAAACTGGATTTTGGATTCCGGGAACCCGGCCCATGTCCAGAACGATCTCTGCGATGTGCTGGATACAGAGCATGTACTGCTTCCCAACGAAAGTGTGACAGAGGGCAGGAAACTTACATTTACAGCCCAGGAAACCGGCGATTACTACGTGTATGTGACCAATAAGAAGGTAAAGGAGGTCACGGCTGTAATCGGAGAGCAGACCGAGAGCTTTGATAATGTGGACAGGGGCTACTTCATGGAGCTGGGCCGTATCAACAAGGATGTGGAGGTGCGCCTGGAGACAGGAGATGACGGCAGCCCGACCCTGCAGGCAGAGGTGTGGCGTTTTAATCCCCAGGCCCTGGAGGCTGTTTACGGAAAAATGAACCAGAATCCTATGGTGCTTTCCAGGTGGACGGATACGGAATTGTCAGGCAGTATCACCGCAGATACGGCAGGCGTTATGTATACCAGCATTCCTTATGATAAGGGATGGACCATACTGGTGGACGGCAAGGCCGTGACCCCGCGGAAAATGTTTGACACGTTTCTGGCAGTGGACATCGGTGAAGGGACCCACCGAATCAGCTTTTCCTATGAACCGGAGGGACTTAGGACCGGGGCTTGGATTACCGGAGTCAGCGCGGCTGTCCTGGGAGTCACTGTATTGGTGGGAATCAGCCGGAAGAAGAAAAAGGACCGTGCAGTAAGCGGATACAGCATAAGAAAGAACAGCAAAGAGAACAAAAAGAGCCAGAAAAAAGAAAATAGCAGCAAACAGGAAAGCAGCGGTAAATAGGAAAGCCGCAGCAGGCCAGGAAAGCCGCAGCAAACAGGAATACAGGATAAAAGAAATTTAGAAATAAGGAGATAAGAGCCATGAAATTATGGGGCGGACGTTTTACGAAAGAGACCAATCAACTGGTACACAATTTTAACGAATCCCTTTCCTTTGACCAGAAATTCTACCGTCAGGACATCAGGGGCAGCATAGCCCATGTGAAAATGCTGGCCAAGCAGGGAATTCTCACAGAACAGGACAGGGATGATATTATCCGCGGGTTGGAAAGCATTTTAGAAGACCTGGATAATGGGAAATTGGCTATATCATCCGATTCCGGATATGAGGATATCCACTCCTTTGTAGAGGGTACCCTGACGGAGCGGATTGGGGAGGCGGGAAAACGCCTTCACACAGGACGCAGCCGCAATGATCAGGTAGCCCTGGACATGAAGCTCTATACCAGGGATGAGATTGACGCCATCGAAGCGCTGGTGAAGGAACTGCTGGAAGAGCTGCTGGCGGTTATGGAGAAGAATACAGACACCTTCATGCCTGGTTTCACCCATCTTCAGAAGGCCCAGCCAATCACCCTGGCCCATCATATGGGCGCTTACTTCGAGATGTTCTCCAGGGACCGCTCCCGCCTTAAGGATATACGCAGGCGCATGAATTACTGCCCTCTGGGCTCAGGCGCCCTGGCAGGCACCACCTATCCTCTGGACCGGGAATACACGGCAGAGCTTCTGGGATTTGACGGGCCGACCCTTAATTCCATGGATTCAGTGGCTGACAGGGATTACCTGATTGAGCTGCTCAGCGCCCTGTCCACTATCTCCATGCATTTGTCCAGGTTCTGCGAGGAAATCATAATATGGAATACCAACGAATACCGTTTTGTGGAGATTGATGATTCCTACAGCACAGGAAGTTCCATCATGCCTCAGAAAAAGAACCCGGACATCGCAGAACTGATCCGCGGCAAAAGCGGGCGCGTATACGGCGCCCTGGTATCCATGCTGACCACCATGAAGGGGATACCTCTGGCTTACAACAAGGATATGCAGGAAGATAAGGAGCTTACCTTTGACGCCATTGACACAGTAAAGGGATGCCTGGCCTTGTTTACCGGCATGATTTCCTCTATGAGCTTTCGGAAAGAGGTAATGGAGGCCAGTGCAAAGAACGGCTTTACCAATGCCACGGATGCGGCGGATTATCTGGTGAATAAGGGAGTGCCTTTCAGGGATGCCCACGGCATCGTGGGACAGCTGGTCCTTGCTTGCATTGCCAAAGGAATTGCCCTGGATGATCTCAGCCTGGAAGAATACAAGGCCATCAGTCCGGTGTTTGAGGAGGACGTATATGAGGCCATCAGTATGAAGACCTGTGTGGAGAAGCGCCTTACCATAGGGGCTCCCGGCCAGGAGGCCATGAAAAAAGTCATTGGGATATATAAAAAACAGCTGAAATGGATGATGTCCGGTGATGTTGAATGAGATTTTATCTCACAAAAAATCCCTCTTGACGGAAAAATCTCTTGATTATATAATATTTACAGCAAAAGAGTTGTAAATGCAACGGAAAGAAGGGCGAATATGGAGGAATGGCTGCCTCTTGTGAAAAAATCTCCGCTATTTTATGGCATAAATGATGACGAGCTCTATACCCTGTTAAAATGCTGTGCCTCGGAGCAGGTGCTTTATGAGGATGGGGAATACATTTTCCGCATGGGAGAATCCGTCAATAAGGTGCTGGTTCTGCTGAGGGGGAAGGCATGCGTTATCCAGGAGAATTTCTGGGGACATCAGGAACACATATATCATATAAAGGAAGGGGAGCTCTTTGGCCAGTCCTATTCCTGCGCCAGGACCCCGGTGCTGCCGGTGAGCGTGGTGGCAGAGGGGGGATGCGAGACTCTGTTCCTCAATTACCAGCGGATGATCACATTTTGTCCTCTGGCCTGCGATTTCCATACCAGGTTCATACACAACATGCTGCGTCTGGTGTCGGAGCACAATGTGAAGCTGGAAAACAAACTGGAGCATGTGTGCCGCAGGACCACCAGGGAAAAGCTTTTGTCCTATCTGTCAGAGCAGGCCATGGCAAAAGGGGGCAGGGATTTTGACATACCCCATAACCGCCAGGAGCTGGCTGAGTATCTCTGTGTGGACCGGAGCGCTATGTCCAGCGAGCTGAGTAAGATGCGGGCTGAGGGGATACTGGATTTTCAGAAGAACCACTTTGTGCTCCATGACAGAGGTGCGGGGGAGCGCAGGGAAGGGGCTTAAGGGCAATCCATATATTAGAACAGTTATAAAAAAGGGAGACAACAGGCAGAAATGCGGTGTTGTTTCCCTTTCATAATTTAGCACAACTTCATAGTATAATTCACATTACTTTGGGTAGGCAGCATTGAGACAACGCTCTGCCGCCTCTTTTGATATCAGATTCACGGCTCTGGAATCATCCTTTCTGGTATAGTAGCCTGTACCATCTTCGGTGGAACTTCCAATGGCCAATGATAAGGCGCCGTCCGCCTCTCCGTTTTCATATGTCCAGGAAAGCGTCATAATCGGCTCAGACAGGCCATAGCTGCCCAATTCCTCATCGCTTGCCTTATATGATACACAGGACTGGAACGACAAACCGCTTATGGCATCCGCCAGATTATTAAGAGCGCCATTGTCATCCAGGCGGTTGGCCTCGTCCGCGTCAGAGTCCTTATACCAGGCAATATTGCCTGCGTCATCCACGGTCTTCTTATAGAACCGTCTGGTCTGTCCGTTCCTGGATACAGTGATTTCCCGGATGTCGGTACCAGCCACATGGGGAAGGGATTCTGTCTCAACAAAATCATAAAGTCCCTTGGCAGCTGTTTCGGTCAGATAACTGCCGATGGTATAAATCTGACTGTCCCCGTCCATAGCTGCATAATACTGGGCGGGGAGCTGGGAACCGTCCGGGCCTGAACCGCCGGTACCGGGAACCTGGCTTCCCACCAGGATAGAGTGAGAAGAACCATCAGAGGAAACGGTATCAAACCGTACGGAAGGGTTATCCAGGCCATATGCTTCCGGAGAATCCGCGCCTTCCAGCTTCCGCTCAGCTTTTAAGTGGGACAGAGTATCTGACAGGGTGGTCAGGGGATATTGGCGGATGGGGCAGTCCGTATCCCCTTTATAATACCAGGTACCGCCTTCCCGGGTAAAGGACAGACTCTTGCCGTCCTTTGTCCAGGACAGGGAAGACAGCTCCGGAAGGTCGGTCATATATACAGAAGCATTTTCCGGTGTCAGGGCCTGTGATTCAGCATTCCTCCCCTGATGCCAGGTGATAATGCCGTAGGCTGCGCATAGAAGGACCAGGGCTCCCAGAGCGGGAACCATTGGCCGTATATGTTTCTTCATGTTTAACCTCCTTTTTATGAGCACGTAAGTGACCGTATTCCGGTCACTTACGTGCGATGCATGTTATATGTGATGCGTATAAACGTGATTTATAGCTTCCGGCGCTTCAGCCAAATCACAAAGCCTGCAATCAGGAAAATGACAGGAATCACGATAATAAACAGCGCACTCCACAATCCGGCGGATGTTACCATATTATAGGTAATATCCAGACTTTTGCTGGGGATGGACAGCGGTGTGACTCCGGGCAGTCCGCTGGCCGCGGCGTTCATGAACAGAGTCAGGTTGGTGATGCTGGGGAAACGTGACAGGATGGAATCATCAATCATGCTTGGCGCTGTGATGACGGTAAGCATGGAGGATGTGCCTTCTTCCTCGTTTACAGTCTCCGTGGCCACAGCTCCCAGCACATAAGTGCCCTGCGTCTTTTCCTGCGTGGCAGGATCCACTAAAAATGCAGAATCAGAGGTAGTCAGGAAGGGCTGGACCACAATGTCCTCCGAAGGATTTTCCTGTATGGTCATACCCGCAGGCTGGACCAGAAGGGCAGCTGCGGAGGAATCAATTCCTGAGAGAAGGCTGCTGGCAAAGTCGTAATCCGGAATTACGTTAAAGGGATTATTGTTGTAGTAATGCTGGGGAGCCGGGTCGGCCACAAATCCATTTTTCAGGTCCATTCCGTACTGGGAAATGAAATCAGTAAGATTGGACAATGTATCCTGGGTACAGCCGGCAAGAAGCAGCATGCGGCCGCCGTTTTTCAGGTAATCGGTCAGAGTTTCTTTTTCATCCGCGGAGATATCCTTGACAGGAGCGTTCATGATGAGAAGGCTGCAGTCCTGGGGAACGGCTCCCTGGGTGAGCAGATTCAGATCGGCTGCCTTCATGCCGGATTTATCCATGGCATCTGAGACGGCTGACGAGAGGGCGGTTTCCCCGTGTCCGGTCAGGGTATATACGGCCGCCGCTGTATCGCTTGTGACATAGCGGATGGCGCTGGTAATCTGTCCTTCACCGTCAAAGGCTGTTTCCTTGATTTGCCCGTACTGGTAGTAAACCATGGGGTCAAACTGGATGATATCGTCAAATGAAATGGATGTCTTTTTTCCGGTGGACTCGCAGGATACAATCAGATTGCCGGGCTCTGTGTCCAGGGAAGTAAGTACATCCGGGTGAAGCACAGGGTCATTGGCTTCCACCGAAATGTGCGGGGAAAGGTCCTTATACAGATTCACAAAGGATGTAATCCTCTCATCCACTGAGTTGGGAACGGCCACAATATGGATGGTAACGTCTCTGTCCAGCTGTGCCAGGATGTCCCTGGTTGTATCCCCCAGAGTAAGGATTTGGTTGGAACTTAAGTCATGTTTCAGGTATTTGGCAGGAAGCTTTCCCACTATCAGGTTGAGTACAATGACAGCGGCAATGACCACAAGGGTGAACAGTGCCATATAGCTGCCTTTTTTACATTTTCTGGTCATATGATTCAACTCCATCTTCTTTTCTCGATTGACTGGACCGTCAGAAACAGCAATACACCGGCCACACTCAAATAATAGACAAGACCGCTGACATCCAGCATATGGCTGCTGACAATGCCGTCAAATACGTCTGTCAGCACGATTTTTCCCAGAAGTCCGGTCAGAGCCCGTTCAAACATGCTCTGCTTTACGAAAAAGGTTCCTATAAGGACTGCCGCTCCGGCTGCTTCCAGTCCGAGGGAAAGGGGGATATGGCCGGTCAGCCGGTATATGATAAAACACACCAGGGTCCACAGGATAAGGAAACCGGCCAGGGAACCTGCTGCGGCAGCCGGTATAAAGTTTAAAAGCCCTGGCCAGAGGATGCTGAGCAGCAGTATGCCGAAGGTCCCTGCAGCGGCTATGAGCTGGCTTTCCGTAAGGGAGGAGATGAAAAGCCCAATGGCAATATACACACATCCCAAAAGGAAGAAAGCCAGTATAGATGCATAGTCCTCGGTCAGATAAGCGGTGCCGGCGCTTCGGATGATAAGGGGACAGAGGCAGGCAATGGCCATGGGGACGGCCAAAATAGTGACCATGGAAAGAAATTTTCCCATAACAATGCCCCATACGGATACAGGGGAGGTGAGAAGCAGCTGGTCTGTCCGCGCCCTGTGTTCATCCGACATGCTGCGCATGGTCAGAATCGGCACCGCAATCATAAGTATCATCAGGATGGAATTAAGTGTATAGGAAAAATAGGGGTAACCGTTAATCATATTGTAAACCATGAAATAAATGCCCATGAACATGGTCATGAAAGCAATGAAAACATAGCCTGTCATGGAGCAGAAATAGGATTTCAGCTCCCGCTTATAGATAGCTCTCATTGGGAATCCTCCTCCTTTGATGGGTCTGTGGGGTCTGTGGCGCCTCTGTCCTCCCGCAATTTTGGGGAGTCCTCTGTCAGCTCCAGGAATATTTCTTCAAGGGATGCCTTGGACGGAGCCATGGACAGGATGGGAAGTCGGTGGTTGGCCAGGGCGTAAAAAATGGTTTCGCGGATATCTGTATCAGCTTCGGAAGCAATGCCGCCGTCGGGAGCAATGCCGCCGCCGGAACCAATGCCGCTCCCCGAAACACTGCTATCTTCATCCCCGCCAAACTGCAGATTCACTACACAGGTGCCTGCCTCGCCTCCGGTCCCTATACGCTCTATGGACAGACCGTGAATTTCCTCCAGCACAGGCTTTACCGTTTCCTCGCTGCCTTTTACCGTCAGCTCCAGGCCCGCGGCGCCTTTTAACCGTTGTTCCAGGTTTTCAGGAGTATCGCTGGCAATCAGCTTTCCGTGGGCAATAATCATGATATGGTCGCAGACAGCGCTTACTTCAGACAGGATGTGGGAGCTCAGGATGACGGTATGCTGTTTGCCCAACCCCTTTATCATATCCCGTATCTCGATGATTTGCTTCGGGTCCAGTCCCACAGTGGGTTCATCCAGGATGATAACAGAGGGCTTCCCTAAAATGGCCTGGGCCATACCCACCCTCTGGCGGTAACCCTTGGACAGATTTCGGATCAGCCGTTTTCTGACGTCCGTAATCTTAACCAGTTCCATCACTTCCTGTATAGCGTCTTTCTGCTCTGCTTTCGGCAGCTTTTTAAGGCAGGCCGCAAATTCCAGGTATTCATCCACGGTCATATCCATATACAGAGGCGGAATTTCCGGCAGATACCCGATGCGTTTTTTTGCGGCTTCAGGCTCTTCCAGTATGTCGTGGCCGTCTATGATGACCTGGCCCTCTGTGGCGCCCAGATAACCGGTCATGATGTTCATGGTAGTGGACTTCCCGGCTCCGTTAGGGCCCAGGAAGCCGTATATCTGGCCGTCTTCCACCCGGAAGCTTAAATGGTCCACTGCCAGATGGCCGCCGTAATCTTTTACAAGATTTTTTACTTCAATCACTGATTGTGTCCTCCTGTCAGTTTTTTATAAACATATTCACCAAACAGTTTTAAAATTAAAATGTGATGAAAATGTGTTTAAATTATAATCTTTTTATAACAATTGTTTTTAAATTTGCAAAATAACGCAAAGAACCGCAAAATGTTGCACTGATTTTTGCGAGAAAAAGTATTGCCCTGCATGGATGGAATTGGTATAATAAAGGGCAGTTGGTAAAAAAATAACATCTATGATGCGTGGGCCCCCTTGGGGGCACCGGAATGGAGGGAACTATGAATCAGATTGATACCATGTCAGTCAATGCAATCCGCGTTCTGGCAGCAGATGCTGTACAGAAAGCCAAATCAGGCCACCCAGGTCTTCCTTTGGGAGCCGCAGCCATGTCCTTTGAGCTGTGGGCAAAACATATGAACCATAATCCTAAGAATCCGGGATGGGAGAACAGGGACCGTTTTATCCTTTCAGGAGGCCATGGCTCCACACTGCTGTATTCCCTGCTTCATCTTTTCGGCTACGGCCTTACAAAAGAAGATATGATGAATTTCCGCCAGATGGATTCTCTGACACCGGGACATCCGGAGTATGGCCATACAGTAGGCGTTGAGGCCACCACAGGCCCTCTGGGCGCAGGCATGGGCATGGCAGTCGGCATGGCTATGGCCGAGTCCCATCTGGCAGCTGTATTCAACAAGGACGGATATCCGGTTGTTGACCATTATACCTATGTGCTGGGCGGCGACGGCTGCATGATGGAGGGCATTTCCTCCGAGGCGTTCTCACTGGCAGGTACCCTGGGATTGGGCAAGCTTATTGTATTTTATGATTCCAACCGTATTTCCATCGAGGGAAGCACGGATATTGCATTTACAGAGAACGTGCAGAAGCGCATGGAAGCCTTTGGATTCCAGCTGATTACCGTTGAGGACGGAAATGATCTGGATGCCATCGGCAAGGCCATCGAGGAGGCAAAGGCAGATACCGCACGTCCGTCCTTCATCACCGTAAAGACCCAGATTGGCTACGGCTGTCCCGCTAAGCAGGGCAAGGCCAGCGCTCACGGCGAGCCTCTGGGAGATGACAATGTAAAAGCCATGAAGGAATTCCTGAACTGGCCGTCTATGGAGCCTTTCTATGTACCGGATGAAGTATATGCCAATTATAAGGCATACGCTGAGAGAGGCGCTGAGACAGAGGAAAAATGGAACGCATTATTTGCGGAATACTGCGGGAAATATCCGGAGATGAAGGAATTATGGGATAAATTCTATCATCCCAATCTGGCTAATGATGTTTATGACAGTGAAGACTACTGGGCATTTGAGGACAAGCCGGATGCTACCAGAAGCCTGTCCGGCAAGCAGCTTCAGAAACTTAAGAACCTGATGCCGAACCTGATTGGAGGAGCAGCAGACCTGGCTCCGTCCACTAAGACCTATATGGCTGATATGGGGGACTTCTCCAAGGATAACTATGCCGGACGCAACCTGCATTTCGGCGTCCGCGAGCTGGCCATGTCCGCTATCGGAAACGGTCTTATGCTTCACGGCGGCCTGCGGGCATTTGTGTCCACCTTCTTTGTGTTCAGCGATTATACAAAGCCAATGGCAAGGCTGTCTGCTCTTATGGGTGTGCCCCTTACCTTTGTATTTACCCATGACAGCATCGGCGTGGGCGAGGACGGACCAACCCATGAGCCCATCGAGCAGCTGGCTATGCTGCGCGCCATGCCTAACTTCCATGTATACCGTCCGGCGGATGCCACGGAGACAGCTGCTGCATGGTACAGCGCCGTATCTTCCAAAAAGACTCCTACGGCTCTGGTACTCACAAGACAGAACCTGCCGCAGCTGGCCGGATCCAGCAAGGAGGCATTAAAGGGAGCCTATATACTGGAAGATTCTGCAAAGGAAGTTCCGGATGCCATCATCATTGCCACTGGTTCCGAGGTGGAGCTGGCAGTGGGTGCAAAGGCAGAACTGGCAAAAGAGGGCGTGGATGTGCGTGTTGTCAGCATGCCGAGCATGGACGTGTTCGAGGAGCAGCCTGAGGATTACAAGGAGAAGGTCCTTCCAAAGGCAGTTCGCAAGAGAGTGGCGGTAGAGGCACTGGGCGATTTCGGATGGGGCAGGTATGTGGGCCTTGACGGAACCACCGTCACCATGAAGGGCTTTGGCGCCAGCGCACCGGCGGGACAGCTCTTTAAGAAATTCGGATTTACGGTTGAGAACGTTGTGGCAGGCCGGGAGGCACCGTAGACATAAAAAACGCAAGGGCGA
>OBWM01001073.1_pt1 | contig 17428 bp, 19 predicted proteins | sample 1538041 | NCBI WGS metagenome assembly OBWM01 (sample SAMEA2580049, study PRJEB22360) | human gut metagenome | biome: human gut; feature: human-associated habitat; material: faeces | place: Denmark | collected 2008/2010
TTACAGTTTTTGACGATATATAAAATAAATGTTTTCTACTAAATTATTAAGATAAAGGAGAACCACTATGTTTGAAAAGGTGAAACTGAAAACTTATCTGTTAGCAGTATTTTCAGCTATTATTGTGCTGGGAGGCATCCTTACAGCTGTTTCCGTGTTCGGAATGGGGGAAATCGAAAGCAACACCAATAAACTGCTGGACAATATAATTGCCGCGGATACTGCCATAAAGGACTGCAGGATTCATGTGAACGTTGCGGCACGGGACCTGCGGGAGATGATGCTGGCGGAAGACAGGGCCTCGGAGGAAAACCTGAAATCTGAGATTAACGCAAGCCTGGCGGCTGCCAGGGAGAAGATAACCCAGTTCAAAAGCACTCACGGAGAGCGGGACGGGCTGGCGGCAGAGTATGAGGCTGCGTTTAACCAGTGGGTTGATATTGCCAACAGGGCGGTTTCGGAGATTGAAAAAGGCAATAAGGAACAGGCAAAGCAAATCATATTGAATGAATGCTCTCCAGTTCTCAGCAGTCTTTCTTCCATCGCTCAGAGAGTCGATGCAGCCACAACCCTGGCGAGGAGTGAAAGTGAAAAAGCATCCCTGCAGGAAATTACAATCTTCAGGTGGCTGTGCATTTTCACATTCCTTATCGTACTGGTGGGAAGCCTTTTCCTTGCAGTTGTCACAACCAGAAAGATTACCGGTATTGTGAATAAGGTGGAGGAAGCGGTGATTGGGCTTTCCAAGGGGGATTTGAAAAGTACAATTGATTACCAGGCAGACAATGAATTCGGCATCCTGGTGGAACACATGAATTTTTCCTTCAAAGAGCTTCTGAAGTATGTGGAGACCATAGACTGTGTAATGGGAGAATACGCAAAGGGCAATTTTGCCTGCGTTACGGATGTGGAATTCCTGGGGAATTTCAAAAATATAAAAATTTCGGTGAGGGATTTCCGCTCAAAGATATGCGATGTGATAAGCGAACTGCATGCTGCTTCTGAACAGGTGAATGTGGGCGCCAGCCAGGTTGCCAGCGGAGCGCAGGCCCTGGCTCAGGGAGCCACCGAGCAGGCGGGAAGCGTGGAAGATTTGTCCGACAGGATTAACGAAATTTCCGAACAGATTTCTAAAAGCGCTGAATATGCCCAAAATGCCAATGTGGTGGGGCATAAAGCCAGCGAGGTCGTAAACAGAAGCCGTGATGAAATGAAACAGATGCTTGGGGCCATAAAAGATATTGCTGTTGCTTCGGAGGATATTCAAAAAATCATTAAGGTGATTGACGATATTGCATTCCAGACTAATATTCTGGCATTAAACGCGGCAGTGGAAGCAGCGCGTGCAGGGAATGCGGGCAAGGGGTTTGCTGTTGTTGCGGATGAGGTTCGCAATCTGGCGCAGAAGTCAGCGGACGCGGCGAAAAATACCACAGAGCTGATTGGAAGATCCCTGCAGCATGTAAAAAATGGAGAGGAACTGGCAGCCAACACAGACGCGGCATTTGATGAAATGGCTAATCAGACAACGCAAATACTGGATATGGTAGAAAAAATCGCGGATTCCTCCCGGCAGCAGGCTGACGCTATCGCAAACATCTCCCAGGGCGTTAAGCAGATATCCTCAGTGGTGCAGATGAATTCCGCCACATCTGAAGAAAGCGCTGCGGCAAGCGAGGAACTGAGCGGGCAGGCCAATGTTATGAAGTCTCTTTTAAACCAGTTTCGGATATCGGAGGACGCTGGAAATAAAAGTGAGCCGTACATAGCGGAAAAGAGAAGGGAAACACGGGAGGACATGAGCAAATACTAAGTTTCCATGATGAAGCGGGAAAAATGGCTGAATTTTATGGCTGAGAAATCGGAAATAACAGTTTCCTGAAATAACCAGTTTTGCCGAAGCGTAAAAAATACGCTCCGGCATTTTGTGTGAAAATGCCGGGATTTTCCGGCAGTATTCCAGTTAAAGTTGATATCCATCCTTTTACTAAACTTGGAAATTGGGTTTACTTCCATTATTGGGTATACTATAATAAAAAGATAACCCAATAACAAAACTGATTACAGTACTAGGAGGAAAACAACATGGAAGAGCAGAAACTGGAACAGTTTGCCGCTTGGCTGCGTGACAGGGAGCGCAGCAAGAATACGGTGGAAAAATACGTTAGAGATGCCAGATGTTTCCTTGAATTTGCGGGAACAGATGCCTGGGGACGGGAACAGGTGCTTTTGTACAAGGGATACCTGCAGAAAAAATATAAGATTACCAGCGTTAATTCCATGCTGGTAGCTTTAAACAGTTATCTGCTATTTATTGGCAGGCCGGAGTGTTCTGTGAATATTTGCCGGGTGCAGAGGTGCCTTTTTCGGGATGAATCCCGGGAACTTTCCTATCGGGAATATAAAAATCTGGTGAGAGTTGCTAATATGCAGAAAAAGATACAGCTGAGCTGTATACTGCAGACCATTGCATCCACAGGGATTCGGGTCAGTGAACTGAAATATATTACAGTGGAAGCATTGAAAGACCAAATGGTGGAAATCGACTGTAAGGGAAAATACAGGTTTATTCCATTGCCTGCTGCCCTTGTGATTGTTCTGAAAGACTATTGCCGCAAGAAAAAGATTAAAAAAGGTAGTATTTTTGTTACAGACAAGGGAGAGCCAATGGACAGGAGAAATATCTGGGCAGGGATGAAAGAATTATGCGGTGAGGCCCAGGTGGCGGAAACAAAGGTATTTCCTCATAATCTGCGTCACCTGTTTGCGCGCTGTTACTACGAGCAGAAAAAGGATCTTGTCCGGCTGGCTGACTTCCTGGGACACAGCAGCGTGGAAACAACCAGGCGTTATACCATGGTCAGCAGCAAAGAGGCCTACCAGAAGCAATTGGAACTGGGACTTGTGTTTGATGATAAGAGTGAAAACCTTCAAGAAAAATCAGTATTATGACATAATGTGGATTATGTCATAAAAAAATAGAATAGAAAAATTACATATTGTAATTAATGCTTCAAAATATACAAACAACAGAACAACTCATACATCCAATGGCTTCTGCCACATCTAAAAGTATGGGAATCCCCTTACTTTTTTCCCGGATTTTTTTTAGTTGCTGCTGTGTTTTTTACAGCACGACTTTAATTGGTTCCATGAGATGGTACGGTGCAACTGATACCATGATATGACAATTATATTAAGATTGCAACCCCAAATTTTTAAAATCCCTAAAATTTGTTAAAATTAATAAAATTGATATTAATTTATGCATTAAGCTTAGACAGGAAATTATCGAATCCGGCTATGATTTATGACATAATCCACATTATGTCGTATCTTAGGTGGATTTTTTATTGAGCCTTAAAATATTGATTGAAAAGAATACTCATATCGGGTGCTTATATAGATGAAATTTTGTGTGATTTTACAATAGACATCAGTCAGTACTTTTTAAAATGAGATTGTTAATGGCGGTTTCATAACCATAAGGCCTGATTGTTGCTATATATAATGTTGAAATTTGAAATATAAAGGAGTGGTAATGTGTCAGGAATGTATGGAAATGGAATAGGGCTTACGGAAAAGGTTCTGGACTATTTATGGGGGAGGCAGAACATTACTTTAAATAATATTGCCAATGTGGATACCCCTGGTTTTAAAGCCCAGTATGTAACGTTTGAGGAAGAATTGGCAAAAAAGATTCAAAATGCAGGCGGCGCAGATGGGAGGAAGACCCGGAGCACAATAGCGGAAGCCATCAGGTCAAGCAGAGCAGGACTGCGCACAACCTGGAATGAAGCTACCCGTCTGGATGGCAATAATGTAGACATGGATCAGGAGCAGGTGGAGCTTGTGCGCACGGCCTACGAGTATCAGCAGGCGGCAAATTCAATCAACAGTGAATTGAACCGTCTGCGCACTGCAGCCAAAACTTTTTAATCAGGCATTACCCATTAAATTCAATTAACAGGAGATGTAGAGGATGGAATTATCAATGGAATTATCAGCAGAATTTATCAGGCCAATGGAGGAGCGGAACTCCGTGCCGGGTATAGGGTCTGCTGAAAACAAAAATGTTTTTGGGGAAAAGAAATCCCTTTTTCAGAACATATTGGAAAACGCCGTGGAACAGGTGCGCATTACCCAGGAAGACGCGGAAAATAAAAAATATCTTTTGGCCACAGGGCAGTTGGACGATGCTCATTCTCTGCCTATTGCTGAGGCAAAAGCAGCACTTAGCGTTGAGGTGTTGGTTGCTTTGAGAAATAAGGCCATGGAGTCTTATAACGAAATCATGAAAATGAGCGTATAGTTCAAACCAATAATGGCAGAAGGCTGGATGGAAAATGCACACTCTAAAGGAAAACTGGCAGAAATTGTCGGATAAATCAAAGAAAATGTTAATGACAATCACTGGAGTGACGGCAGTGGTTGTTGTTTTTGCGGTTATAGCCCTTAAATTTGGCTGGCAGCCAGAATACAGCACTCTTTTCACGGGGCTGAATCAGGAGGAAGCCCAGGAGGTGGTGTCGCTTCTTCAAGAGGAAAATGTTGACTACCGGTTTAATGATAAAGAGGGTGCAATCCAGGTCACCAAGGAAAATGTGGATCAGACAAGAGCGAGACTTTTGAGTCAGGGATATCCCAAGAGCGGGTTTACCTATGATATGTACAGAGATAACGCAGGCCTGATGACAACAGAATCAGATAAAAAGCAGTACACGCTTTATGACCTGCAGGACCGTCTGGGCGCCCAGATTCGTTTGTTTGAGGGAGTAAGGGATGCGAAGGTAACAATCGCAGAGGCTGGTGAGCAGAAATACGCTATTTCTGACCAGACCGGCGCGGATGCATCGGCCTCTGTTGTGGTAACCATGGAGAGTGGAAAGGCCCTTACGCAGGATAAAGCGGCGGCCATAAAGAACCTGATCGCCCGCGCCGTAAAGGGAATGAATTTTACCAGCGTCTCTGTTTTTGACGCGGAAACCATGATGGAGATTGGGGACAACAGCGCGGACGAAAGCGGCCTGGGCGGCGCAAAGGACCTGACTGCCCTTACAAGCCTGATTGAAAACAATATCGGGGCAAATGTGCGGCGCGTACTGGAAAAGCTTTACGGCCAGGGGAACGTGGCTGTCTCAGTTAAGGGAACCCTGAACATGGAAAAGCTGATTCAGGAAAATACACAGTATTCCACTCCGGATAAGATTGACGAGCAGGATAAAACCGGTCTGCTACATAAAGAAGATGTTGTAAATGATAATTCACTGGCAGCAGATATGTCTGCCGGCGGCGTGGCGGGCGCGGACGCCAATGCAGATACGCCCAGGTATACAAATAATGATAATACCCAGACGGTGGCGGACAACTATACTAACAGCAGCGCCGCAAGGGAATGGCTGTATAACACAGTGAAGGAGCAGCGCCAGGTAGAGCCGGGGGTGTTGGAAAATATCACGGTGGGAATTGTGATTAATACGGATGATATGTCCGTAAGCCAGAATGACCTTGTAAAGCTGGTTGCTAACTCCGCAGGCATTCCCCAGGATGCGGCGGAGCAGAACATCGCAATCGTGCGTGCGGCAGCCTCCGGCGTGGTCCGGTCTCCTGATACGGAAGCCCAGCCGGTGAGCGCCCAGCCGGATCAGGCTTTGAATCTTCCTTTGCCGGTGGTGATTGCAATTATTTCAGGCATAGTGCTGCTTGTGCTGCTGATTCTTTTGCTCATAATCCGCGGCAGGGGCAGGAAGAAGGCAAAAGCCGGGGATGCGGACATGGACGGGCTGTTCGACCTTGTGGAAAATACAGAGGAGGAGTTTGTGGCTGGAAAGTCGCCCGGAATAGCTGATGGGGAAGCAGCTGAAGCGGGGGTAGCCGCACAGGATGATGAGATGCGCAGGAACGAAGAAATCATCAACCTTCGCATGCAGCATAGTATGAAGCTGAAACAGAATATCGGTGATTTTGTGGATCAGAATCCGCAGATTGCCGCAAAATTAGTGCAGAGTTGGCTGAGAGGAGAGGTCGAGGACATTGGCAGAAAAGGCAGTGATACAAGAAGAAAAGAAAAATGAGACAGATATCATTACTGATACCAGGCAAAAAGCTGCCATTGTGGTCGTGTCCCTGGGAGCGGACCGGGCTTCGCAGATTTACAAGTATCTCAGCGAGCAGGATATTGAGGACCTGACCTATGAAGTGGCGAAGATGGGAAAAACCTCCAACAGTCAGGTGGAAAATTCCCTGGATGAATTCTATAAACTGTGTCTGACCCACAAGATGATGTCAGACGGAGGACTGGATTATGCCAGAAATGTACTTGAAAAGGCATTTGGGGAAACAGCAGCCAGAAATCTTTTGGAAAAAGTTTCCAGAACCTTGCAGTCCAAACCCTTTAATTTTTTCATGAAAGGAGATCCGAAAGCGCTGCTGTCTTTGCTGCAGCATGAACGTCCCCAGGTAATCGCCCTTATTATGGCTTATATGGATCCCAAGCAGGCTGCTCTGGTACTGGAGCAGCTTCCGGATAAAAAGCGGATTCCGATTTTGGAGAAAATGGCTAATATGGACAGGGTATCCCCGGAGGCCATTGCCATTGTTGAGGAGGAGATGAAGCGTAAGTTTGCAACTATTATCACCAGCGAGGACAATATGAATCTTGGCGGAATCGACTTTGTGGCAGATGTTATGAACAATGTGGACAGAAGCAGTGAAAGACGTATTTTTGATGAGATGGATAAACATAATCCTGATCTGTCACAGAATATCAGGTCCAGGATGTTTGTATTTGAGAACATTCTGGATATGGATGACAGGTCCATTCAGCGCTTTGTCCGTGACTGCGATACAAAGGATATTGTGTATGCCCTTAAGAGCGCTCCGGATGAGATGAAGCAGGTATTCTTTGCCAATATGTCCAAGCGTATGGCTGAGACTGTAAAGGGAGATTTGGAGGTTACCACCAATGTAAGGCTTAAGGATGTTGAGGAGGCACAGCAGCGTATTGTCAATATTATCCGAAGCCTGGAAGAAGCAGGAGAGGTCATTATAAAGAAGGGAGGCGAGGATGATAACATCATCGTTTAAAGGCATTGTAAAGCCGGGGGAGGCGAAGGTCGAAGCCTTTTCTTTTCCTGTCCAGATGTCTTTTCCAGCAAAAAAATCAGTAAAGGAAAAGGGGACAAAGACAGAAGCGGTCCATCTTCCTTGCCAGGAGCCGCAGGAGGCGGCGGCCTGCATGGCCCTTGATGAGGCAGGAGCAATCATAGAGGAAGCAAAAGCGGATGCCCGGCAAATCCTCATGGAAGCAAATGCGCAGGCTGAAGAAATTCTTGCAAAAGCAAGGGAAAACGCAGACAGGGTAAAGAGGGAATCCGCCTCCAAGGGCAGGGAAGAGGGATACAGGGAGGGATATGAGCAGGGCCGGAAAGAGAGCATGGAAAAAAGCAGCAAGGTGATGAGCGCGCAGCAGGACGTGTTTCGCAGCAGCCTGGAGAACGCCCTCAGCGCCATTGATGCTGCCAAGGAAAGAAGTCTTGAGAAATACCTTGATGAATTAAAAGACTGCTCTCTTGCCGTGGCGGAAAAAGTGATTTGCGTCAGTCTTAAATCCAGCGGCCAGATTATCAAGAGAATGCTTGTTTCAGAAATAGAAAAACTGAAACGGACCGCATGGGTAAAAATATACATGGAGAAAAGCGATTACAATATGATGATGGAGGCGGACGCGGACGTTGTAAATGAACTGGCCAGGCTGTCGGACAATATCAAATTTATAGTCATGAATAAAGAAAGCAATGGAAGCTGCATCATTGAAATGCCGGAAGAAATCGTGGATATCAGTGTGGATACCCAGATGGATAATATAAGGGAATTGCTGGAAAACATCAAAGTTTAGGAGCGCTTATGTTTAAGAAAATACCTCAGATGGTGGCTAAGGCGGAGGTTGTAAGCCATATTGGGAAAATTGAAAATGTGGTAGGGATGTCCATAGAAGCATCAGGCGGCCGGTCCGGTATCGGAGATATTGTAATGATTTATAACGAAGAGCAGAACCGTCAGGTGCCGGCAGAGGTTGTTGGCTTTAAAGATGGAAAAATCCAGCTTATGACCTATGAACCCACCAGTGGGATAACCTCCGGAAGCTTTGTGCGCAACACAAGGCGCAGGCTTAAGGTGCCGGTGGGAAATTTCCTGCGGGGCAGGATTATCAATGCCCTGGGAGAACCCTTGGACGGAAAAGAGGAATTTCAGCCAACCCAGTTTTATACGGTCAACAGTTCCTATACAAATCCCTTAAGCCGGCCGCCGATCCGGGAACGTCTGGAGTTTGGAGTCAAGGCGATTGATGGACTTAATACCATTGGAAAGGGCCAGAGAATAGGGATTTTTGCAGGTTCAGGCGTGGGAAAAAGCACATTGATGGGAATGATTGCTAAAAATGTAAAGGCCGACATTAATGTGATTGCGCTGGTGGGGGAGCGGGGGCGGGAGGTCCTGGAGTTTGTGCAAAAGGACTTGGGAGAAGAGGGAATGAACCGGTCTGTTTTAGTGGTGGCAACATCGGACCAGCCCGCCATGCTCAGAATGAAATGCCCCTTGGTCGCAACTACAATAGCGGAGTATTTCAGGGACAGGGGAAATGACGTGCTTTTGATGATGGACTCCCTTACCCGCTATGCCATGGCCCAGCGGGAAGTTGGGCTTGCCATCGGGGAACCGCCTATTGCCAGGGGCTATACGCCCTCTATCTATGCCGAGCTTCCAAAGCTTTTGGAGCGGAGCGGGAATTTTAATCAGGGCTCCATAACAGGGGTATACACGGTGCTGGTGGAGGGCGATGATACAAACGAACCGATTTCCGACACGGTCCGGGGGATTCTGGACGGCCATATCGTGCTCAGCCGGCAGCTTGCAAGTGAGAACCATTTTCCCGCCATTGACATTGGAGCCAGTATTTCAAGATTAATGGTAGAGGTAGTTTCAAAGGAACACAGGATTTTGGCCTCCCGTTTCCGGAATATGATGGGGCTGTATCAGAAAAACGCAGACCTTATCTCAATCGGCGCATATAAAAAAGGAAGCAACGGAGCCTTAGACGAGGCGGTTTCTAAAATTGACCGCATGAACCAGTTCCTGGAGCAGGACATTGATGAAAGCTTTGAATACCATGAGGTATTGGCATTATTGAAAGAAATTACCGGATAGGAGACAATGACATGAAGCAGTTCCGGTTTGGCCTGGATACGGTCCTTGATTATAAGATGCAGACATTGGAACATTTAAAAACAGAACATGCTGCCATTAACAGAAAAGTCATCCGTCAGGAGGAAGAGGTAATCCGCGCCCACAGCAGCCTGAGCGGTTATGAAGATGCATTTGACCGTACAAAGGGTTCCGAGGCCTTAATTGAATATTACCGCCTGTATGATATGTGCATTGAACGGATGGGAAAAATCCTGGAGGAAGAAGAGGGAAGGCTTGAGGATTTAAGGGTAAAGGAAGAATGCAAAAAAAAGGAGGTTGTGGCGGCTAAGATAGACACCTCTAAATTTGAGAAGCTGAAGGACAGGCGCCAGACCGCATATAATAAAGAGCTGATGAGAGCGGAAGAACGGTTCTCCGAAGAATTTGTAATCCGGAGCGCGGTGCTAAACCGCAGCCAGCACCGGGGATAAGACTGATAATTGCAGCAGCAGCTGTTGATTATAAAAATAATAATGAGGAGGAAACGCTTATGGCCAATATTGAGATGGTGCGGATGATAAGGCAGGATAAGAAGCTGTCCAATCCATCAAAGCCATCCGGAAGGAATAATGCGGATTTTTCCCACATGCTCAGCGCAAAGGCTGCAGATGTGAGGGATGCCGGATTGCCGCGGCCGGATGGGAAAGTCCGGGAAAAGGAGGACGGCGGGCAAACAAAACCAAAGGAGGAGCCGGACGCTGATGATTTCCAGACCCTGAAACTGTACCATGATTTTGCGGCAAGGTTTGAATGGGGTATGAGCCAATCTATTCCGGTGTGTGGAGAGCTGCTTTTGGAACAGGGTGAAGCAGTCCCGGATTTGGAATTTGTGAAGGCGCAGCAAAGCGGGATTGCGGAAGGAGAAAATACGGCCAGGATAATCGCAGAAAGCCGGACAATCCCGGAGGAAACTGCCGCCCCCCGGAAAATGCTTCAGGCGGAACAGGAAACAAAGGGGTCAAAGACAATGGCTGATATGGGACTTCCCATGGATGGGACAGAAAAACTTAAAAAGACCGGGGCAGGGCAGGATTCCCATGCGCTGCGGCAGGAAAAGGCCGGGGATTTGAAGGAAGGCTCCAAACCACAGGCAGATGAACCGTCCAGCCAGGCAGATGGAAAAATAGCTGAGATTGGTTCGAAAGAGAAAGAAGCCGGCCGGCCGGGGCAGGAGATGGAGAATGAAGCTCCGGAACAAGCACATTTTGCATCCGCGGCGGAAGGCGGCAAAGGGGCAGAGGGGGCCGTACATCAGGAGGTCAGACATGTTGAGACAATCAGAACGACCCGGCAGGAACTTCCGGCTGATGTTGGAAAAACCATTGCCAACAGGATGCCGCAGAAAAATGGGGAGATAACCATTGAACTGGAACCGGCGAGCCTTGGCAGAATTATTGTCCGTGTGACCTACGATGCAGACAGGGCATCAGTGGCGCTTATGTCCGCTAATCCCAGGACACTTGAAATCCTGAGCCGGGATGCGGGCAGCATTGCAGGAATGATTGAGGAAAAAACCGGCCAGGAGACAGTTGTTTACATACCACAGCAGGAAGCCTATCCTGAGGAATCCGGGAGAGAACGCGGGTCAGAGGGCCGGGAACAAAAGCAGCAAAAAGACAGAAAAAAACAACAGTCCGAGTCTTTTATACAACAGGTCAGACTGGGGCTGGTCTGAGAAGGAGGAAAAATGGCTGATAGTTTAGGGGTAAGCGGCACAAATAACCCATACATAACGCAAACTTATTCAGCATCTTCCAATGAGAAGAATACGCTGACAATCGAAAGCTACTTCAAGCTGCTGGCTGCGCAGCTTCAGAATCAGGATATGACAAATCCCATGAGCAACAGCGAGATGATGGCGCAGATGACGCAGATGGCAATGGTCCAGTCTATTGGCACAATGACAGACGCTGTAAATAATTCTATGAACATTACAACACAGACCTACGCAGCCGGGCTGGTGGGACAGGAGATTACAGTTGCCGTAACAGAAGAAAATGAATATGGACAGCCGGTGGCCGTGGGTGTGAAATATGGAATCGTTGAGTCCGTGAGTTTAGTGGGAGGAAACCCCGCCATCAGGCTTGCGGGTGACAGCACAGATTATTCTCTTTCTTATATAGTGGGAATGGGAAAGATTGATAATCCCTTTGGAGGAACAGATAAGGGAGAGGAAGAGAAGGTTCAGTTTCTGGTGTAGAGGAAAAAGAAAATATGGAGATAAAAGCAGTAGAAGGCCTGAACTTTTCCAAACATGCCGCAAAGCGGAGTATAGAGCGGGGGATTACAACAGACGGACAGTTTAAGAATGTTCTGGAACATGCGGTAGAAGAGGCCCGGAAAAAGGGGGCTAAGGATTTGGCGGTTATTGGAAGCCAGGCGGTTTTTGTTGTAAATGTACCTAATAATGTAGTGGTTACAGTCATGTCCAAAGAGGATATGAAGGACAGAATTTTTACAAATATTGACAGTGCTGTTCTCATTTCAAAATAGGCAGGACCGAAAGGATGCCTGGCAAAGTGCCGGAAGTGCAACAGTGGAGACAGCGGAAAGGAAGATAAAAAATGTTAAGAGCAATGGATTCAGCAGTATCAGGGCTGCGGGCACATCAGAACAAACTGGATGTAATCGGACACAACATTGCCAATGTGAATACCTTTGGGTTTAAGGCTCAGAGCTATAGTTTTAAGGAGGCCATGTATCAGACAGCCACCCAGTCAACAGGCGGAGTTCAAGATGGCAACACAACGGCGGCCGGTACAAACGGAGCCCAGTATGGATACGGCAGTATGATGGGTTCCATCAGTACAGATATGCTTTCCAGCACACCTACCTATGTGGGAGGACTGAACGCATGTATTAATGGTCAGGGTTTTTTTGCAACCCAGGCTATATCAACAAAAGAGATTGATGTAGACGGGGATGCTGCTGATGTGACAGATGCATTAAAGGAAGCGGAATTTGCCTATACACGTGTGGGGCAGTTCCAGCTTGACAGTCAGGGATACCTTACCGATGGAACGAATTTTATATACGGATTCCGCCCGGACGGCAATAAGGGGTTTGAGACAGGCAGTTTAGTGGCGCTCAGGGTCCCCTCTGATTTGAACAATGGGTTTGATGATGATGCGCTTCAGGCAGCCAGTGTGAAAATCAATGAACTGGGAGAGGTTACAGCCACTGTTACGAACCCGGACAATGGCGAAAGCGTCCAGGTATCTTTGGGGAAGATAGCCATTGTAACCTTTCAAAATCAGGAAGGCCTTATGAAAAGCGGAGGAACCTATTACTCCGCAAGCATTGGCGATAATACGGGCTTTTGTTCCGCAACCATCCCAGGCGGTTCCACATCCAAATTGATGACCGGTTACCTGGAGGCATCCAATGTGGATCTGGCAAAGGAGTTTTCGGAAATGATTACGACACAGAGGGGATTCCAGGCAAATACTAAGATGATTACTGTCAGTGATGAGATATTATCAGACCTGATTAGTATGAAACGATAATAAATTCTCTTTCCGGGGCTGTCTGACGGCGGCCCTGGGAGGATAAGGGCGAAAAGAGAATATTATGATTACAGTAATCCGTTTGAATGGTGAGGCACTTTTACTTAATTTCTTCCAGATTGAATCCGTGGAAATGATACCTGAGACAAAGATTAAGATGATGAATGGGACGTTTTATCTTGTGAAGGACAGCGCAGAATCCATTACCCAGCAGGTAAAAGAAGTTATGAGGGATTGCTGCCTACATCTTTTGCAGTGATACAGGAGGCATTTTCGTATGGATTTGACAACATTAATAGGAATCGTATGCGGTATTTTTCTGGTTATCAACGGAATTGGACTGGATAAGATTGGAAATTTTGTGGATATACCCAGTATCCTGATTGTGGTGGGAGGCACCCTTGCCGCCACCATTGCCAGCTATCCTCTATCAATCCTGCTGGATATACCAAAACATATTTTAATATTGTTCCGGGGAAAAAAATATAATATTCCGGCACTGGTGGAGCAGATGGTGGATCTGGCCATGGTGGCGCGGCAGAATGGCCTGCTGGCTTTGGAAGAGAAGGCGGAGGAAATCAAAAATCCGTTTTTTAAACAGAGTGTGCTGATGATTGTTGACGCCAATGATCCGGATAAGGTCCGTTTTGTGCTGGAGCGGGAACTGGAAAACATGATGGTCCGCCATGACGCCGCGGCCGGGCTGTATGAAAAGGCGTCTGCCTATGCTCCGGCTTTTGGAATGGTGGGTACCCTGGTGGGACTGATTAACATGCTGAAGGGCCTTAATCTGGATGGAAGCGGAGGGGCTTCCAACCTGGGGCAGGATATGTCGGTAGCTCTTATTACTACCTTTTACGGAAGTCTTCTCTCCAATCTGTTTTTCCATCCAATTGCTAAAAAACTGCGTATCCGCAATGATGAAGAGGAGCTTTACTGCTCCACCATTATTGAGGGGATTATTGCCATACAGGCAGGGGAAAATCCAAAATATCTGCGGGAGCACCTTCTGGCTTCCACGAAACAATCCGTTCAGCGCAAGCTGCTGGCAAAAGCAGAAAAGGCCCCCAATCCAGAGGCAGGTGAGTAACAATGAAGAAAAAGAAAGGGAACCGTCCCACAGACGGGGGCGGAAACTGGATGGATACATACGGCGACATGGTTACCCTGCTGTTGACATTTTTTATCATGCTCTATTCCATGTCCAGTTTAAGCGAACAGAAATGGGAAATCTTTGTCCGCAGTATATATCCTGAGGATGTGAAGGAAGCTCAGGAGCAAATTGACGTTGGCGGAATCATTGACCCTGATGCAGCGGTAGAGGGGATGAAGCCGGATGAACTCACCACGGGTGACGCGGAAGATTTAAATAAGCTCTATCTGACCATTGCCCAGAGAATGAATGAGAATGGGGCTGAGGGCGTGACAATTTCAAGAGGGGACGGATACACATACGTAAGCTTTAACGACAATGTGTTCTTTAACGGAAATGAGTCTGCTATAACGGAATCCGGCCAAAGGATTCTGGCTGCCTTCTGCTCGGCAATCAGCCCGATGAGTGATAAGCTGTCCCAGATTAATATTATGGCCCATACGGCTCAGGGGGACCCCAGGCGGCTTAACAATCCGCGTGTAGACCGCATGCTGTCAGCCATGCGGGGGGCGGAGGTGTGTATCTTTATACAGGAAAAGAATGTAATCGGACCGGATAAATTAGTCAATATCAGCTATGGAGAGTTCAGGCCGGTGGCTTCCAATGACACCTCGGAGGGAAGGGCAAAAAACCGCAGGGTTGAGATGCTGCTGATTGATGAGGGCACGGCCGAGCGTTCCATAAGCGAATATATTGAAGAGTATAACAGCGGAAAGAATGCAGACAAGACCGTTGTGACAGGCAGCCAGAACGGGAACGCTGACTCTGGGTTTACACAGACACAGCCCTCGCCTGAGAATATAGCCAGCACAATGCCGCCCTCAGGCACAGTGGCTCCTGCAGGCGGGGAGACATCAGAATAAAAGAGTAAAGGTGGTTTCAGCAATGGCAGATGTACTATCCCAAAGCCAGATAGATGCGCTTCTTAAGTCAATGCAGAGTGATGGTCCTGAAAAGATGGAACAATCAGTTGAAAAGAAGCTGGAGGCCGAAGAGACAAAGTACAGTAAATATGATTTCTACAGTCCAAGAAAGTTTACAAAGGACAAAATAAAAATACTGAACAGCGTCTTTGAAAATTATGCCCGTATTCTGACTTCTCAGGTAAACGGAATATTCAGGGTTCTTACAGACATAACCGTGATGGAAGTGCAGGAGCGCAGATACTATGAGTTCGTCAATTCACTTCATGAAAATGACAGTATTACATTGGCGGATGTTGAGATTTCTGACAAGGGAAAGAATAATGTTCCGCTCATGATGTATGTTACTCCCGGATTGGTCATCACACTGATTAACCACATGCTGGGCGGCGGAGATGAAATCGTGAAGCTGGAAGAAAATTACCATTATTCTGATGTGGAAGTGGCATTATACCGGAGAGTGGTGAAGTATTTTGTGCAGGCGTTAAAAGACGGCTTTTCCAATTATATCAATGCCAGTTTTGAGGTACAAAGAATTGAAGAAAACCCAAGCATGATTCAGGAAATCGGTCTTGATGAGACTGTGGCGATTATACTTCTCAATGTGGATGTGGCAGGCATGGCGGTAGAAAAGATAAAAATATGCATTCCAGGCACGCTGCTGGAGTTCATGTTCCATCTGATTGACAGCCGCAAGCATATTGCCAGAGGCTATTCCTATGAGGACAACAGAGAAGTAATCATGGATAACCTGCGCTATACAGCGCTCCCTGTAACAGGGCAGCTGGGCACTGTGGAACTGGAGCTGGAGACCCTTTATAACCTGAAAGTGGGAGATGTCATTTCCATGAATAAACCCAAGGATGGAAATGTAAAGATTTTTGTGGGCCGCCAGCCCTGGTTTACCGGAAAGATGGGGGCCTATAAGAAGAACATAGCTGTCTGCATTGAAAAACAGATTTATGAGGAAGCTGAAGACGGGGAAAATAAAGGGCATCTTAGGCAGGAAAATATAAATTAAAGCGAGGATAAGAAGATGGAGAAAATTATGTTGGTTGATGATGCTGCGTTCATGCGGATGATGATAAAAAATGCTTTGACAAAGAGCGGTTACAGTAATTTTGTGGAGGCGCAGGATGGGGCGGAAGCAGTGAAAAAGTATGAGGAGGAAAAGCCGGATCTGGTTATCATGGACATTACCATGCCCAATATGGATGGCCTCCAGGCCCTTAAGAAAATCAAGGAGGGGGATTCGTCTGCAAAGGTTGTTATGTGTACTGCAATGGGACAGGAAAGTATGGTGGTGGATGCCATAAAATCCGGAGCAAAGGATTTTATCGTAAAGCCCTTTAATGCAGACAGGATTGTCCAGACAGTCAATTCCATTTTTGGAAAATAGGGAGGGATACAGATGGCGTTTTTAAGTTCCTTTGATATTGCCGCCTCCGGTATGAGCGCTCAGAGACTCCGGATGGATATTGCAGCGGAAAATATAGCTAATATTGACACTACGCGGACAGAGGCAGGAGGGCCTTACAGAAGAAAAGATGTGCTGTTTGAGAGCTACGGGGCCGGGTCCTTCCGGGAGGCTTTGCGCAATGCTTCCCTGGGCAAGGGATTTTTAAGCAGGAATGCAGGGGTGAGGGTGGCAGGTATTATTGAGGATGACAGAGAGCTGAAGCGGGTCTACAATCCGGGACACCCGGATGCAGATGCACAGGGATATGTGAATTATCCAAACGTGGATTTATTGAAGGAAACAGTGGACAGCATGTCGGCTACCAGATCCTACGAGGCAAATGTGACGGCATTAAATGCAATGAAGGTTATGGCTCAGAAAGCGCTGGATATAGGGAAATAGAGGTATGGCAAGAAAATGAAAGAGCAAAAGGAGACAAACAATGGGCGCTTGTGATTTTACGGAAATGGAACTGGATGCCATAGGCGAGATAATGAATATCAGTCTGGGGGCATCGGCAACAGCCGTATCTAAAATGCTTGGCGAAACGGTAAATATTACCACTCCTACTGTCCGGGTATTAATGAGAGACGAGTTTGATTTTAAAAAACTGGAACCGGCGGTTGGGGTCGAGATTGCCTATGTAGAAGGATTAACGGGCAATAATGTTATGATGTTTGCCCTTAATGATGTCCGTATTATCGTAGGGATGCTCATGGGGGCGGAGATAACGGCAGAGGAATTTGAACTGAATGAGATTAATATGAGTGCAATATGCGAGGTTATGAACCAGATGATGGGGTCATCCGCAACTGCGCTTTCCGAGTTCTTTGGCTATGCCGTTAATATATCCACGCCGGTATCTTTTCCTGTGGAAAGTGAAGAGTGGTTTAAAGAGCGATTCTTTCCCCAGGGCGAAAAGATGGTAGTGGTACATTTCCTGCTTGAAATAGAAGGAAAGCTGAAAAATGAATTTTTGAATATTATGTCCACTGATTTGGTAAAGCATTTGATTGAGCCTTTTACGGAAAGCCTGAAAGAAAATGAAAGCCAAATCGCGGCGGAACCAGAAGATAGCGGGGCAATTCAGGAACCGGATTCAGCAAAAGAGACAAAAGAGCTGTCAGCAAAACGGCAGGAG
>OBWM01001092.1_pt1 | contig 17043 bp, 7 predicted proteins | sample 1538041 | NCBI WGS metagenome assembly OBWM01 (sample SAMEA2580049, study PRJEB22360) | human gut metagenome | biome: human gut; feature: human-associated habitat; material: faeces | place: Denmark | collected 2008/2010
GAAACGGGAACTTCCCCTTCCAAAAAGGAGGAAATTTCCCCCCCAGCCATATGTACCACATCAGATCCCGGCCCTTTTTCCTCTCTGCGGCATCCTCTGCCAGAAACCCTCTCCGTATATAGCTTTCCAGCACATCATATAGTTGACGTCCCTTACAGAGCTCCCCGCAGATCTTAACCTCCTTTAAGCTGCCGTCCTCACAGAGAGGCATACAGCCATGGTAAAGAAGATTTTTGTTATACACTTTATACAGACTGCCTTTGGACAAAAGAAAACGCATATGCTGCTGAAGCTTTTCACAGTTTAAAAACGCCTGCTCCAACCGTTTCATAATAGCCGTTTCTTCTGCCGACAGGCGGTAAGGATCCGCTGGATCCACGGTTGGAAAATACATATCCTTCATGGTGTACTGTTTTCCATCCAGCACAATGGTTCCATTTTCATAATTGATCCGATGGAGAAGCAGCCGGCTCTCCAGATTAAACTCCGGATGTTCTCTGATCAGCTGCCCTTCCACTTTAAACTGAATGACGGAAATCGCCTTGTGCATACGCAGATTCAGTTCTTTTTCTCCGGGACTGCAGGGATGGCTCCCTTTTAAGGCAAAGCAGGAACAGGGATCTTCGCCATACGTCTCCAGGGCAAAGGTAGCCAGAGGCAGCAGGTTGATCCCATAGCCGTCCTCTAAAATATCCAGATTACCGTATCTGGCACAGATACGGATCACATTAGCGATGCAGCCGGGCTGTCCCGCGGCCGCTCCCATCCACAGCACATCATGGTTGCCCCACTGGATATCCAGTGAATGATATTCCATCAGCTTATCCATGATTTTATGCGGGCCAGGCCCCCGATCATAGATATCACCAAGGATGTGCAGGTGATCCACCACCAGTCTTTGAATCAGTTCGCAGAGAGCGACAATGAATTCTCCGGCCCGGCCCACCCGTATAATGGTAGCTACAATCGCATTGTAATAGGATTCTTTATCCCGGATATCCGCCTTTTCTGTCATAAGTTCCTCGATCACATAGGCAAATTCCGGCGGAAGGGCCTTTCGCACCTTTGAACGGGTGTATTTGCTGCCCGAACGCTTGCTGACCTCGATCAGGCGGTACAGAGTAATTTTATACCAGTCCTCTTTGTTAACCGTATGTTCCAGAATCTGGGTCATTTTTTCACGTGGATAATAGATCAGAGTGGCAAGGCTCCTTTTATCCTCCCGGCATAGGGTATTGCCGAATACATCGTTTCCCTTGCGCCGCACGGCTCCGGAGCCGTTTTTAAGAACATGGGAAAAAGCCTCCCACTCCCCGTGGATATCCGTAAGAAAATGTTCCGTTGCTTTCGGCAGGTTCAGTATGGCTTCCAGATTGACTGGTATAGGATGCCGCGGCCACAGTGGGATAAAGCTCTGCCAGCCGTTCTAGATATCGTGTTTTAAGATCCTCCATGTATGCTCTCCTTATTTAATACGCTCTCCTATGATTCCTGGCGTTCCACAAATGTACCCGCTCCCGGATCGATGTGGTCCAACAGCCGGTAGTCATCGGTTCTTAGCGAAAGATTCTTCCTTTTAAGCCGTCTGCAGATGTAGTTGGATACAAGTCGGTAAATTACGGCAAACGCCGGAACGGCAATGATCATTCCCACAAACCCGAAAAGTCCGCCAAATAAGAGGATGGAAAAAAGAACCCAGAAGCTTGGAAGGCCGGTAGAGTCTCCCAGAATCTTTGGCCCAAGAATATTTCCGTCAAACTGCTGGAGCACCAGTACAAAAATCAGGAAGTACAGACATTTCAGCGGGCTTACCAGCAGGATGAGAAAGGCGCTGGGAATCGCGCCGAAAAAAGGCCCGAAAAAGGGGATTACATTGGTAACGCCGATAATCACGCTGATCAGGAGCACATACGGCATATTTAAAAACCTCATGCCGAAAAAACAGAGAATTCCGATGATAAGGGAGTCCAAAAGCTTGCCGGTAATAAAGCCGCCGAATACACGGTGGACGAAACGGATCTCATTTACAATACGGTTTGCTGTCTTTACCTGAAACAGCCCGTAGATAATCTTTTTAGACTGCGCACAAAGAGTTCCTTTGAGGTTCAGAAAATAGATCATAACGATCAGACCGATCAGTATATTTTTTACCACTGTCACAATATTGATCACGCCGGTGGAAACGCGGTCAATGATAAGATATATGCTGGGCACCAGGTCTGTGGTCATCCAGGTCTGAAATTTCATCACTGCTTCGTTAAAATGAGGCATGATCGCCTGTTCCAGAGATGGATTGTCCTGGAGCAGTTTGGAAAGCCACAGCGTCAGGTTATTAATATAAACGGTAAGGCTGTCTTGAAATCCCAGGATACTGTCCAGTATCTGAGGAATAATCATCCAGAACAGACCGGAGACAACAAATATAAGAAGGAGCAGGCTTACCAGAGTGGCAGCCATCTTCCCTATACGGTTCCTGATCTTCTGGGCCTTAAACAGCCTTACAGTCTTTTTGCAGACAAGAGAATAGGTAAAATTATAGATAGGAAGCATCAGATAGGCCAAAACGCCTCCGTAGATAATAGGCATCAGAATCTTGATGATCATACCGATCACTCCGAAGATATCCGAAGCCTTTGACAGAGCAAAAGCAAAAAGGACGCTGCAGGCAATGACTGCCAGCGCTGTGAGGCCCCAGTTGATATACAGCCGGAATCTTTGGTTTTTCATGTTTGTGTACTCCTGTGATATGTTTTAAAACAGTTCCGGCGTCAAAACCGAAAGCCTGTTTCTAAACAAGTATATCATGGTTCCCGTATTCTCACAATGCAGGGAAGGATTTTCATAAAAAGTTAATAATGCCATGAGTGTAACAGGCAAAGAATATGGTATAATGAATTTAAGAATGCAAGAATGTGTTCATCCCCATTGGGGAAAGCGCATCATTTGCGAAAGAAAGGATTTCCTTATGTCATACATCATAAAAATGGCCCTGGATATCAAAGCGGGGTTTGAACCGCCGGCCAATATGTCCTCTCCTATTGAAGCCTATTGTGCAGTCGGAACTATCGCCAGGGCTATGGGCCTTGAATGCCCGGAACGAAAAGACACTCTTTTTGAAATGCGTCAGGCATTAAGAGAGGCGATCGAGGGAAAGGAATTTCCCAGTACCAGGATCGAAAAAATCACACGGATCCTTATGAGCTTTATCCGAAATGAAGCTACCACAGACCAGATGATGGAATATACCCTATATGGGTATGAAAACGAAGGGGCCGGCCGCTGAACAAAGCTTTATGCGGCTGACCCCTTCTGCCGGGAATCCTTACCTGTCATTCCCGGCAGTTTCCATCTGACAGGTTACTGCCGTTTGGTGATTTTTTCATTTCGTATATACTCATATCCGCGCAGCATCCGCATCAGTTCCAGTGCGCTTCGGAAGGAAACAAATTTTCCTTTTTGGCAGGCTCCCTTCATACGTCCCTGCATACTGGAAAACTGACGCTGATGGATTTCAATCACTAAGGTTTCATATGCTTTTGCCGCTAATGACATAAATTTATCCATTTCCTGAATGTCCGAACACGTTTTCAGCGGAGCATATACCTGATTCAGCATCTGTTTTTCGTATGTTTTTCTCATATGCTCATCCAAAAACCGCATCTCGGTTGTTGCCATGGGTCTGGACAGCCTGGTGCATAAGATATCAATTTTCAGTGCCATATCCAGTATGCCGCAAAACGCTACTGGCTCCTTTAAATAAAAATTCACGATATTTCCGCTTAATTCCCCGCACCTGTTTTTAATACAAATGAGAAATACGCTCATACAGTTTGTGCTTGCCAGCGCCAGAAACTCACTCATTTCCATATTGTCACCTTATTTGTAGTCAAATGAATTTATTTTATCCCATACCGCACAATTTTGTTTAGGGTGTTTCCTGAATCCAGGCGCCGTTTCCATCAGTTGGGTATCCGTCAGGCGTTATTTCATTTATGTACAAAGATCCCAATGGGCGGCTGCTGGGATTTGTATATTCCCAATGCTTTGATGTTTGATTAAACGTCCAGGTCTGCTGCCTGTTGTCTGCCGTCAGATAATACCATATTCCGTCAATCTTCTGCCATCCAAGCATCATGGCACCATTAAGTGGGCTCAGATAATACCATCTGCCGTCGTTTTCATCATGGTGCCATCCCCTCATCATCCGTCCGAACCAGCCGTCATGTACATCTGACAGGAAATACCATTTTTCTGTACTCTCATCCAGGAACCAGCCGCTGTCCATAACGCCGTCACCGTCAAAATGATATGTATCTATCCGGGTATTTCCGTTGTATGTATAACGGATATTGGCCCAGCTGTCCTTTAAGCGTGTTCCGTTGTTTAACACAAATGCCCATTGATGTTCAGCCTGGTTAAAATGATCCCATCTTCCGTTGATCCCTTCCGAATAGGTACGGTAGCCATTTCCCGCACTGCTGCCTGGGCCAAAGCCTGCCGATCCGCGAAAACTGCCTGAATGGCCTCCTCCGGAGCCGCCGGATCCTCCATTGCTTCCCGGATGGTCGGTTCCCCCATTGTTATCCGGGGTATCCGTGCCGCCATTATTATCTGGAGTATCCGTTCCTCCATTATCATCTGGTATATCGGTTCCTCCATTGCTGACACGGTTCACTACAACCTCAAGGGCGTTAAAAGCGTCCTCCAGTTCATCCACAGAAGGCCTTGGAAGCCGATTGAGCACTTCAACCGCCTCCGTCACTGCCTGAGTCAGAGCCTCTTTATCTTCATCACTTACAGATCCGTTGTTCTTTAAGGCGTTTGCCGTATTGATCTCCTGCTGCAGCTTTTCCTTTGCTTCCTGCCATAAGGTATCATCTTCCGGCTCATAAACAGCATATAATTCCAGATCCTGTTCCACAGACTCCGAGGTATCATACATACGTCCTCCTGCCGGACGCTTTGACAGACCGGCAAACTCATATATGATACCGGTGGCCGAATCCCTATAGCCTTCGTGAATGTCCAGAGCCATGTAATCTGCGGAGTCATTGAGAGACTGACCGTCTTTTACCCTGAAGGTATGAACCTGTCCCCTGCTGGTGTCTATGACAGTTACATCATAGGCTTTGTAATAGCTGAATACCAGCGTATCACCAACATTGGCTTCAAAAGCAAAACTTCCGGTAAATGTGCCGGTTTCATTTGGATCTGGTGTAAGCTCTACTTCCTCACAGGCTGCACTGCCTTCTTCCTCTCCAAAATGAATCTTCCATAACCGGTATTCCATATTGCCCAGAATACTGGTATCCAGTTTTCCTAAGACTTTTATTCCAGGTGTCCGATCCGCCCCCTCTGCCAACGGTTTGTTGATGCCGTCTGCTTTACGCGAAAGCCCTATATCCAGACTCCACGGTATTTTCACATTGTCTGCGTCATTCAGTTCCTGCTTCACCGCCTCCGAAGCAGATGCCACCGGAGCATGGCGGTTAAACTTCACTGTGTAAGCTATGCGCGTTCCATTTGCAAGGGCGATTCTGTCCTGTTCGTTGTCAATCAGATGTTCTGTCAGCTCCTGAAGCGTTTCATCTGATTTATCCAGAGCAAATACGCCATTTTTAGGTGAATAATCCACAGATGCATTAGATGAGGTGGCGATTGAAGAGGGCCTATATACTGCCTGTATGATCACATCGCCCTCCGTCATTTGAACCGCCTGATTTCTTCTGGTTGGATATGAAATATCCAAAGTTCCAATCTGCACTTCCCACTTCTCAAATGGGTTCCCCAGGTGATTCGTGTTTTCTGCGGAAATATAGATCTCATCTCCTGCTTTTACCTGAACTTTCTCTGCATACGCATCAATATCCAGCGCTTCTCCGTTTCTCATAACAGACTCCACATAGCCTCCGTTTACGGCCTGAAAGGTATACGTGCGTTCCTGCGCTGAAGAATCGGCTACCATTACCTGGCTTCCGTTTAACAGACGATCTGACGGTGCGTCAGCATTATCTGCCGGTTTCGCTACTACTGTGTAGGACGAATTGGGCTCAAGCTTTATAAGCTGTGCTGTCAGCGGACTGCCTGATGGGCTTACCCAGCCGTCCTCACTTCCATCCTGACTGATAACATTTCCATCCATATCAAGAACTGCGTATACTGTATTGACCGCCGCAGGACGGATCACAATCTTCTTTCTGCCCTCTGTTTCGTCATCTGCCGTTGAATAGTTTTTCCCAAGAGCGGGAACGGTCACCCGGGCAGGCTGACTGATAAGGGACGGATCTATCGTATCGGTCAGTATATCTCCCACAATCGGAGCTGCACTTTCTGCCATTTCGTATACATAATAGCTGTCGCAAGGGAAAAGCCCTTCAAAGCGCCAATGGCCAAGCTGCTCTCCTGTCATGACTGCTATAATATGTCCTTCTCTGTCTGTGAGAGCGTACTTGCGGGCTCCATTAGCTCCGCTTATCTGGATCTGTCCCATGCCGTCATTCCCGATGCTTCCAGTTCCGTCCGGGATACACAGGATGCCATCATCCCCTCCCACAGGGGCAAAACGCGCTCTGTATGTCTGGTCTGACAGTATCTGCATATCGGAATCTGTGATCCTGCTGCCGTTTTCATCAAACCAGCCGATAAACATATAATTGCTGTCCGGCATAACCTGGGGCAGTGAAATCCGGGCCCATTGGGTACCCTTTGCGATGTGTACTCTCCTGGTTCCTGAGATAGTGCCATGGTTTCCGCTTTCAAAGCTGATATCACACCACTGTCCTGGATCCTCTGTGAAATCCGCATAAAGCTTTAGATTTCCCGTCAACTCTACCGCTGCATTCAGCGCGTCCCCAACTTTACCTGTGCCGGAGGAATTGGCCTTATACCAGCCGTTAAATATGTAATGTTCTTCTGGAGAAGGAGTGATCCCGTCTGTAAGCTCATCTATGGAGTGAACGCCCAAACGGAAGGAACGGGGGCTGCTGTCCCCTGACAGATTTCCATGTTCGCTGCTGTAGTAGTTTACCCTGCTCCACTGAGTTGTGTCATTCAGATCTTCATTATAGGTGATTGTGACAGTGCCGCCTGTTAAATCTGTCTTAAAATCCAGTGTAGACGCCGTCTGATCCAGGCTGATATCAGTGAAATTTCCATCCCATTCAATATTAGGCGGATAGGTATATCCTGCTTTGCGCTCCACAGGTATAGTCACCGTTTCGGCTGGAGATACTTCCCGTACTTCCGGTTCAGCCAGAATATTGTTATGGTTATCAATCCGATGAATCGTTACACGGGTTACATAGGAAGGATCCATATCGTAGGTATATACTACCGTTACCGGCTGATTAGGCATTTTCCCCGTGAAATTTTTCTGGGTGTCAAATGTACAGCCTGCGGTCCGCGCAGAATAAATTCCTCTTCCCGGAAGATCATCTGTATCTCCGCTTCCCGCTTTTATCTGTGCTCCTGAAAGCGTATATGCCTCAAGCTGCATTGGTGCTGCGGATATCTGCGACTCCGCGGGATAGAGGTGACTTTCCGGGGAATGGATTGCACGGCCCTGTCTGTCCACATATTCCACACGCAGGGCAAACTTTTTGGAGGGATCCGGCTCATATCTGAATGCTGCTGTCAGATCATCGTTCGGCATATTTCCACGGACAGATCGCGTAGATGTATTGAGAGTTGCGGATTCTTCCAGAGTGCCATGGCCGGAGGCATCGTCAAAGCGGCGCACTTTATTATTTTTAATCAGTATGGACGCAATCTTATACCCCGGTATGTTTCTCTTATAGGTTGCAGAAACTGCCGTATCCGCCGTCACTCTGTCCGTCCAGCTTCCGTTATTGAAAAATTCATAGATCTGGCTGTCTCCTATATCAGCCCATGCGCCTGGATCCGTTCCGTCTGTATTGGAATTTCTGGCTGGATTCAGATCCCGGTAATGCATGACAGTAAATGTAAACTGGCTGGATGTATCTCCCTTCCAGCGGGCCTCATATGTTGTAGATGAACGGTACGGAAATCCATAGGGGAGATATGCCATCTTGTTTCCATCTTCATTGTACCAGCCGTCGAATACATATCCTGGCCAGTGCAGATCCGAATCAAACGCAGGCAGTACCGGTCGGTCGCCGGAACCCAGGTTTTCGACGGCGATTCCATTAAAATCTCCAGATTCTGTCAGCGGATGTCCCGCCTGACCTGTGGCATAGGTAATTCTGTTTTCTGTTCTTGGCACATTTTTGTAGTTGGAATGTGACAGATCCGGTCCTTCCTGGGGATCAAAACGTATTTCTGCCGGATCTCCATAATCCAGCGCATATACGGACGCAGGCGGCGCGGCCATGGTAAAAACCATGGCGGTCGCCAAAAGCTGCGTCAAATATGCCTTTATCTTATTTGTCCGTTTCATAAAACCTCCTACTGCTCTTTTAAGGCCCCGTCAGCTCCGACCAGATACCCGTCCGGCGTCATCTCATTGCTGTACATGGAACCAAGCGGCCTTTGCCGGTTCTGCATATAAACCCATTTTTCGGAGCTGTAATCATATGAGTATGTTGCTGTAGTATTACTTGGTGTGAAGAAGTACCATTTCCCTTCAATTTTCTTCCATCCCACTGCCATCTGGCCTGTAGCCGGATCCAGATAATACCAGTGCTTATCCGCCTCATCATAATGCCAGCCTGTTTTCATTTTTCCCAGCCAGCCGTCTTTCACTGTGTTGCAGTAATACCAGTTCATATGCTCGTCTCTGAACCAGCCGTAATCCATGATTCCACTTGAATTAAAGTGATACCAGCCGCTCTGATTTACATTGTTGTTGGCATAATCCAGCTTTGCCCATATACCGGTTAAACGTATCCCGCCGTTTAGAACAAACGCCCATTTATCATTGTTTTGATCCAGCAGTACCCAATTTCCGTTTGTTCCGACCTCATAGCTTTTGCTCGTTTCTGCTATATAAGGGGCAGGAACCGAAACCGGTCCAGATCCGACTGTTTTTGATCCCCCTCCGGATCCTCCTTTTGAACTGCCGGATCCTCCATGGCTTCCGCTGCCCCAGCCATCGCCGCCGGATGTACCTCCACTGTTTCCGCCGTTCTGGATCTTGTTATAATGGTCATACCGCTCTTTCAGGATCTTATCAAACGGCTCACAAATTGCGTTTAGATTATCCAGCGCTTCCTGAAGCTCCTCAAGGGTGGCCCCAGGGCCTGTCTTGTCAAACACATCCATTGCTTTTTCAACGGCTTCTTTTATCTTTTCTGTTTCCTTCAATGTCAGAAAATAATCATCAGATTTTCCTACCGCTTCCTTGATCGCATCCTCCATCTGCTTTCGGATATCTTTGATTTCACTGCGGTTATCATCATAAAATGCATATACATAGGTCTTTCTTTTGATTTTCCTGTCTGGTTCAAAGTCTTTCAGGCGGTCTTGCCGATAACTCCATCCAACATAGTTAAATTCTACCCCTTCATGATCGACAAATGTGTCCGTCGGTGTCTCTACCTGGCCATATTCAAAAGAATATGTTCCATCTCCCGGCGCCTCACCCCGACGTACCTTAAAATGATATCTGTATCTGGGGTTTTCTTTATTATTGATGAAATAAACCCTGTATGCCTTTGAATATACGAGCACGTACCGCATACCTGCCTGGGCTGTGAATGAGAAGAGCCCTCCTGTCGTCTCCGGATCGTCAGACATATCTACCAGGTCTACTGTCATATCTGAGCTGTCCGGATCCTCAGAGATGGAAAACAGCTGATAATCCATCATATCCACGTGTTCTCTATCCAGCTGTACATATGTATTAAATGCTGCATCCGATGGCGAGGCAACTCCGGTTTTTCGGCCATTCACATACCGTTCAATATCTACATTTAATCCCCAGGCTCCCTGGTATGCTGACTCATGATTTCTGTCATAATAAGATGACTGTTTCACTGCATTGGACTCAGTAGCCCTGACGGTGTTTTTTCTGTATACCACTTTATATGTCACATCTGCATGGTTCACATCCATAAGAACCCGATCCTCATCGGTTGTAAGTTCTTCCTCTAAGTCTCCAATTTCATTTGGATCCAAAGCCATCTCATGTTTATTTCCACCCCGCACTTCATCTATAACGGATGCGTTGCTGGGTGTTGCTGTTCTTTGCTCATAATAAGCGGTCATCACCACATTGGTATCCGGCATGGTAAACGTCACATCTGAATGGGGTATGGTTTCCTCCATTCCAGGCACTGTACCAATGGTTATCTTCCAGTAAAGGAAACGCCGGCCATTTCCATCCATATCCTCAGCGTGGAGCGCTACTTCATCACCTTTGTGAACCTGATCATATCTGGGCGTATCTAATTCCTCTCCGTTAACTGAATGAACCAGGCCATTGACTGCCTCCGCTACATAACCAGGTATATCCAGCTCTCCTCCCGGATCGGTACTTATGCAGGTTCCGTCTTCCCGTTTACTTTCCGCTGTAATATCTGAAACACCATGTGGTCTTGCTACCACTACATATTCTTCATTATAATTCAGACCTGAGAAGGAAATACCTGCAGGCTGACTTTCCCTGACGGACTGCCAGCCTCCCGTTCCTGTCTCAGGAGCCATGACCACGTTTCCGTCCTTATCCAAAAGAGCATAATCAGAGTCAGTATCAGCGGGCTTAATGACAAGAACGGTCTTTCCTTCATTCTCCTCATCATAAAGTATCTGGTAATTCGTCTCCACAACAGGAACTAATATTTCCGCAGGATCGCTTATAATTCCGGTTACACTGTCAATGGGCTGTCCTGGCTGCGCCTGTGTTGTCCCGGCTGCTTCATATACAAGATACCGCGTTCCTGGATACAGATCTTCAAAATATACCCGTCCGGATATATTTCCCCTCGCAACCTCTAAAATATTGCCGTCCAAATCTGTGATGATATACTGATATCCCCGGATCGTTCCATAGGCAGTCACTTTCCCCTTTCCCTGGGTATCAATTCCGGCCGAAGCATCCGGCACTGTCACATCCGTTCCAAAAACAGCAGGGTCGGGATAGAATCGTATCGTATAGACAGCTCCGTCTGTAAGGCGGTTTTCATTCTCCATTGGCGTATTTTCGTGATACCATCCATCCGTCAGGTAGTTAATTTCAGCTGTATAAGAAGGCAGATCGCCGGCAATTTCACCCCAGGTATGGTCGTATGGGATATGGAGGCTGGATACCTCTCCGTCATCAAGGGAGCCATGCTCTCCTGATGCAAACTTAATATTGATCCACTGATTTGGATCCTCACCAAAGTATGCAACTACTGTGACAGAATCGGTGAAACGGCTGTCGGCTGTAAGCAGCTTCTCGTCTCCGTCCTTTATTCCGTTTTCGTTATAATCAATAAACCACCCTTCAAAGCGGTAATAGGGAGCAGCTAATGGTTCCGGCGCCAGTTTCCTGTTCAGTATATCATCCCAGGTATAGCTTTCTGAAGCCCCCTCGGCCGTTCCGTCATTTTTCAGGACAGACGTTCTATAAATGCCTGCTGAAAGCTCTGTCACGTCCGCAGATGTTTCATTTCCTCTGCGCAGGGTTCCATGCTCACCTGCTTTATAGGTCAGATCCGCCCACTTTGACCGATCTCTGCTGTATTTATAGGAAACAGACAGTCTGTCATTGGGCATGAAGCCGCTGAAACGATTCTCACCGTCAAAGGTTCCTGCCGATGCGGGATCGGCGTTCCTGGACTGCAGCTGATAGCCATACAGGTTCCTGGCCTCCGCAGTTACGGCGGTATCGGCTGTTATATTTTGGGTATAGGGTCCTGTGATGTTTTTCAGGCGGGTATCCTGGGTATCATTATCAAGGTAGTCGATTCTGTACTCGTAGCCCTCAGTTGTCCCTTCATACAGATAGGTGATTTCCACCGGCTGATTGGGCATGGTTCCTGTAAATTTTCCATTTTCATCAAAGCTGCCCTGTAAAGCGCTGACTAAATTTCCATCTGCAGTATCCCCATTATTTCCGGCAGTAATTCCTGCGGTCAGAAAACGATAGCCATATACGTCCACAGGTACTGACGTGATGGTATCCTCCGGGAACACATTCTGTACCACAGGTACATGAACCTCTGTACCATTTTCTGTCACATATTTTACTGTAAATGCAGATCTCGCATTTGGATTGCCGCGGTCTACCTGATACCCATATTTTACAGCTGCGTCCTGTCCCGGCATTTTGCCGCTGAATGCGCCCGTACCTCCATCAAAGCGTCCAAAAGGCACAGCTCCCTGTCCGTTCCCATAATCGTATGCAGAGGGGCTCATAGAAGAATCTGCAAGGCTCCATACATATCCGTGTATATTCTTTTTGGCGGACTGGATCTCTGCTTCTACGCTATAGGCATCCTCTGATGTAGTGGACTGAAATATGACAGAGCCATCTTCGTTTGTATAATCTACCGTATAGTCAAACTTCACATTGCTGTCCGGCATGAAAATCGCATAATAAGTAAGGGGATTTTCAGGGAATACCGACGGAAGGCTGTCTATGATCTGTGGATTTTCTCTGTCATTTACTGTACTCCATCCAATGAAACGGTAGCCGTAGCGGCTGATGCTGGGCAAAAGGGCATTGACATTTTCTCCAATAGAACCGGTCAGAATCTGGGGCTGCGGGGTTCCGCCATTGGCCTCAAACGCAATCGATCCGTTATTTCTGGTATATTCATAGATGATTGTTACATCCTGTCCCGGCATCGTTCCGGTCACCTTGCCAAAATCTGCGGCACCTGTATCTGTCTGTGCAGACAGCGTATTTTCACCGCCCTGGTCAATCACAACACCTGCAAGTGTGTATCCGGTAATGGCAGAGGGTGAGTTTACCGCAACTGCATCCCCTCCCGCATATGACAGGGATATATGTTCCGGCTCGCCATTTACAGCGCCGCCTGTAGCAGAATCCCGGTATACAAAGGATACGGTATATCCATTTCGCCTTAACACAGTATTTCTTCCGTTCCCCAGACCTGGGGTTCCAGCGCTTGTGTAAACGTTGGGATTTCCATCCCCTCCATCGGCTGTAAAATTATCCGCAAAAGGACACGAATCATCCGTTTTTGGGTAATCGTCGGACGGCACGGCAATCTTTACCTCCTGACCTTCCTCAGAGGCAATTCCGCCTGGTGAGGCGGCGGGAAGCTGCTCAGTTGTAACGCCGATCCGGGATATATCCAAATCATTCTTAACCGTTATATATTTTCCCTGCGCCAGGTATACGTTTGCTTTCTTTCCGGAGGGAGTCACATTATCAGATATCTGATTTCTGTTGCTGACCTCAAATCTGCCTGAGGCATTATAATAAACAGCCCCCTTTCCGGCAGAAATATTTCCGGAAACGGTCCCGAAATTCAAAGAGAGTCCTGCGCTTCCTGTCACATTGACAGCGCTTCCCTGGCTTGACTCACTGCCGCGGCAGTTCGTAATGGCAGAACCGCTGTTAAGCTCCAGTCTGCCGGATGAAACATCAATCAGCGGATCCGAACTCTCCTGATGATTTCCATCCAGAATGATGTCTGTCAGCTTTAGGGAAGGGCCTGATACATGAAATAGCGGGCCCGTGTAGCCATCTGTGCGGCGCAAACTTTTAATATAATCCTCATCCTCATTCTTTGGATTTCCGTCATGATCATAGTCTGTACTGGCAATGGTGATATCCTTCTGAGCGCTGCCGGTCACCTGGATTGCAGATGAAATATCCTGATAATCCATTACATAAATATACCCCTTGTTGTCTCCTATTTTCTCAAGCGCATACTCAATGGTTTTAAAGGGGCTGCTGTAGGTGCCTTCTGCGCTGGCAGTATCCTGTCCGTACTGTTCTGATACATAATAGGAGGTGTCTCTGATTGCAAACGCTACTCTTCTGTGGATCGTCTCATAAGGATGAAGCTGGAATTTCCATGAATAGGCCATTCCTGAATCTGTACTTCTTACTACATTCTCCGCGCTTTCATTAAAAACATTTGTTCCCCAGTTGCTATAATGTCCAATCCATCTGGTATCAGGAGGCGTCACGCCCAGACTGCTGTCATTGGTGATACAGTCAAATGTAGTTTTGACATATTGGTTTACCATGTGGAATCCACGGCTATTTTTAGAGATAACAGCAGAATCATCCTCCCGGGTTCCTCCGATCATTACATCTGTTCCGGTTCCCAGCCTGATTTCCCTTCCAGCCGATCCGCCCTGGCCGTTTTTATCATAAACATAGTAATCTACAAATACATATTTATTATCCGGACTTGGGGATACGGCGATCTTTATCTCTATGCCATATGCATCCAGAGTCTGTACCCCGCCGTTTGCAGAGCCTCCGATCATCTGCCTGGCCCCCGTCCCAACCTGAAAAAAGGTTGCATATCCTCCATTTCTATAAGTAGTTTTAATGCTTGCCTGATCATAGCTTTGCTGTCCCGCCCGCAGGCCTCTGAGGTCAAAACGCCAGGATTTTTCTCTGCTGTCTGCTGTTCCCTGTCCTGTCACATAGTCCTCTTTCCAGGTATATGCAGTTGCCTCGCTGGCGCCATTTCCCAGGTCTTGATCTTGCAACTCCGTAGATGCATATGCCAGCATATCGGGCCGCCACAGAGCCATTCCGGTAATCATGCATACAGCCAGAACCATGGCAGTCAGACGCTTATATAATCTATGTATGCTGCTGTTCATTTGTTCATCTCCTTTTTAAAAATTCAGCCGTTCTTCTTCCGACAGCCCGCTGGTATCCGGGGGCGTACCAGGCGCGGCTATGAGGCCTTCTGCAAAATGGTCCTCTGTATTTTCCTTATCATAATGATAGAATCCACTTCCCTCGTTACCATTTCTCCATCTGGGCTTGTCCTCATCTCCACACCAGGCGGCAAAACGATTGCGAATAATCAGAAGGTAGCCTCCGTCTTTGTCCCTTACAACTCTTCTCTTTCCTTCCACTACTTTTCCAGAGGTATCCACAACCTGATAATAGATATCTGATCCGTCTTCTACTTTTACGACGCCGTATCCATATTCCTCATCCGCGTCCAGACGAAGGCCGTTGATATAATACCTATCCTCTTTTTTCTGAAGGTGGTTCCGATTGCCAAAGGCCTTTCCATTGGAGGCAAAGCCAAAATGAAATACTCCGTCATCCAATGCTACTGCAATGTCCTGTCCTGTTTTCATGGAGCCATCATTGAGTTCATCCGGTGAGAACAGATACAGATCTGTTTTTTCAATGCCGTAAATGTTTCCCTCAATAAAATCCTCTGAACTCCAGTTATCCACATCATATTGAGCAACAAATTCCGACTTTCCGTCGAACAGCACAAATCCTGTCTGCATTCTGCCGATCCCGTCAAATGCATAGGAACGTCCGTTGATCCTGCGAATACTGTCCCGATAGACCTGGCCGCTGTTATCTGTATGCCACCAGCTGGCTTCCTGATCATAGTAATCATCCATATCCAGATTTTGTGAAGGGTACATCCAAAACCAGGTGTTTTTCAAAAGCACGCCCCCATCATATCCGGAATAATATCTTGCTGAAACATCACTGCTGGGATTGCTCTTATCTGCATTGTTAATACTGGCCACCTTACTCCACCAGGGAATCATGACGCCGTTCTCATCAAAGCCATACTGTGCGCCATTGATCGTCTTTTGCCTCAGGCGGTCGCCATTGCTTTTCACCTTCTTTGAATGGCTGTCAAAGAAAATCCACATCTTTTCATAATCCATGTAATTCCTTCCTGCCACCTCGCTGTCAAGATCCGATCCCCCGATTCCTTCATCTATATTTCCATAGTCCAGCCACTCATCCGTCAGGAGCCTGCCATCTGCTCTCGCATAATAAACACCTTCAACAAACGGTGCATCTGAATGGTCAATCATATTCCCATCCTCATCAAACCACCCTGACAGCATTTTTCCATTTTCATCAAATATATAAGTGCCGTCTCCAATTTTTCTTTTAAATCCGCTGCTCTTACGCCTGCAGCCCTTTCCGTCCGCGCCGAAATAGTACCATCCTTCTTCAAATTCATCTCCGGCCCCATTGTCGACATTCACAAAAATCCATGCGCTTTGCGCCATCCTCCCTTCATCATCCACATAGTAATTAGAATCCTTGTCCCGGAATATGCAGTGCTTTAAGAGCGTTCCATTTTCAGACAGAAAATACCAGCTATCCTTTGACTTTTTCCAGGTCAGAGTCACTGGCTGACCATCGGGATCATAATAACTCCATTCTCCGTCTGCCGCCTTCCAACCTTCTGCCGCCTGAGCTGTGCCCAAAAATAAAATCGTGGAAAATCCTACAGACAGCGCATGTCGACAACAATTCCCGACCCCCCCGGAAGGCGCGCCCCCTGCCGTTATCTTTTTTTTCATACTTTCCCTGCCTTTCTCAAAACTTTAATATCTATAAATAAACCGCCACAGTCACTGAATGCTTTTCGCCCGATTCTTATAGGCAGAAAACATATCTGCATACCGGCGGGTTTTACCAGTCAGACACTCTGTTTCTATTCTTCCCTCAGGAGACGCGCATTTTTGGATATCCCAGGCGCAGCCTCTGTTCATTTTGCTTCTAAGAATGCCTATATCTGTAAATTCAAGAATATTGTATCTATTTTTGAGAAAAAAAATTGTAGAATACGCTTTCACCATGTATATATCTGCATTTATTTTAAGGGAATAGTAACAATTCAGAATAGGGCCTCTTCTTAAATGCCTTTCGGCACTCCAGAAACATCTTTGGGAAGATGGAAATGTGGATACAGATGCAAAATTATGCTTATAAGCGAGCTTAATGCCTGTTTTCTCGCTTTCCGAACCGTTACAGGGAATTAAAGATTATTGAAGTGAGATATTGGAAAATAAACAGGTTGAATCAAATCAGTCATTCTATCCGGCAGAAAGTATGTTCTTTTTATGGCAAAATAAAAACCCCTTGATTTTACAAGGGGTTCAGACTGTAGACAAAGTCCCGGCAAAAGCCGGGCTTTTCTACATTTA
>OBWM01001095.1_pt1 | contig 17005 bp, 12 predicted proteins | sample 1538041 | NCBI WGS metagenome assembly OBWM01 (sample SAMEA2580049, study PRJEB22360) | human gut metagenome | biome: human gut; feature: human-associated habitat; material: faeces | place: Denmark | collected 2008/2010
TATATTTCTCTATATTTCAGTCTGTTACACTTCAACAAGCATCCAAATGTAGCAAATTAATATAATAAAAAAAATCGCAAAAAGTATCAATTGTACCTAAACGGTCAAAAAAGGGGATTATTACTTCAAAAAACATGCTTATTATGAGTTTTTTTTCCTATCGTAATTAAAGAACTTTTTATAGCGGCTGTCTATCTCCGATTTTCATCTTCACCAACACTAATCGAAATACCCTATCAACAAAATTAGTTTATAGAATGAAGTCTTGATTCATTGACCTGCCCTTCAAATAATTGCCATTGAATATATGTATTTCAAACCATACAAGAATGAATCTTTACCTAGTACAGTAATGTTATGATAAATAAGGCTTTCTTTTTTCATCAATCTATGGAAAATTTAACTTCCATAGCTATAGACTCCGGTAGGTTTCATAATTGTTCCTTCGCTATCTTCACTCCTTTCTATCATACCGTAATCCTGTTAAGTCATATCGTGACAAACATTCCTATTAACATTTCTCCATCATTTCAGATAAAATTATAAAAAACATTAAGTTTTTTTCTATCACCTATCACCCACCGCTCCACATCCATTTATTCATCGCACTTGCAGACAAGATGACAAGTTATCCGAACCTATCACCACATCTATCACCTATCACCACTTGTGTCATCCAAAACATTAATACTTATCACCTAGGATATTAGTAGATAAGTTCTACTCTATTAGAACTAAACTTACTTTTCTCTAATAGATAAGTTATTTTCCACCTATTGAAAACTATAAACGCAATCTCTGTTTTTATAAATGCAAGCTTCATTTATAAAAACAAAGATTTCATTTCTATAATTAAAACTTGCATTTGTAGTTTATAAGCGGACAAAAACAACTTTACTATTAGAGGAAAGGAACTTTGCAATAGGAAGAAAGGAACTTTTCTATTAATAGACAACACGTAAACCTATAATAGACAACGAACCAACCGATATATAAAAAACTTTAAGAAAAGTACAACACAAACATTTGTGAAGCCGAATAATAAAGCGTACCTTTACATGCCTTCCGGAAGAAAGACATTAACAATAACAAATTCAATAATTAGATCATTTTACAGACACATTCATTATGAAACTTACTTTGATGCGGGACAACGGAGGGACACCAACCATGCGAACGTTGGACATAAACCTACAAATAGAAGCGATGAAGCATGAAACGAAAGCCCAACCGATCAGCAATCTACGGACAAGCATACGTTACGCATCACCGGACGCCAAGCTGGACGACGCCAAGAAATTGACAAAAGTCATCCCGGCTGCAGCTTTTCGCAAAACGGCCAACGGCATACAGATGACCGCATACAACGGAATCATACAAATAGAAGTCAATCATCTGGCAAACTTGATGGAAGTGAACCGGGTGAAGCAGGAAGCGGAAGAGCTTTCGCAGACTTATCTTGCTTTCATGGGTTCCAGCGGACATTCCGTAAAAATATGGGTACGGTTCACACGACCGGACAAATCACTTCCCAAAAACCGGGAAGAAGCGGAAATCTTTCAAGCGCATGCCTATAGAAAAGCTGTCAGCTTATACCAGCCTATACTCTCCTATTCCATTGAATTGAAAAATCCGGCATTAGAGCAATTTTGCCGGCAAACATACGACCCGGAACTTTATTACAATCCCGACTCCACCATTATGTATATGCGCCAGCCAATGGAAATGCCCTCGGAAACGACCTACCAAGAAGCCGTACAGGCGGAAACATCGCCATTCAAGCGATTGATCCCGGGATATGACAGTCTTGAAACATTGTCTGCGCTCTTCGAAGTGGCTTTAAACAAGGCATGCCAATCTTTAAGCGAACTTCAGCCGGGGATATATCCCCGATCCGATGAAGACTTGAAGCCTTTATTGGTTCAGTTAGCCGAAAATTGCTTCCAGGCAGGCATACCGGAAGAAGAAACCGCCCGTTGTGCAATCGCTCATTTATATAGGCAGAAAAAAGAGTTTCTGATCCGCCAGACAGTACAGAGTGTATACACCATCGCCAAAGGCTTCGGCAAAAAATCTCCCCTGTCGGCAGAACAGGAACTGGAGCTGCGAACGGAAGAATTTATGCAACGCAGATACGAATTCCGTTACAATACAATGACGACAGTAACGGAATATCGGGAACGGAATACGTTTTGTTTCTACTTCCGCCCCCTGAGCAGCCGTGTTCGAAACAGTATCGCCATGAACGCAAGGCTGGAAGGACTCAGTCTTTGGGACAGGGATGTGGTCCGTTATCTGGACTCCGACCGGATTCCGATTTTCAATCCGATCGAAGATTTTCTCTTCGGACTGGATGTACGTTGGGACGGGCACGACCGGATTCGCGAACTAGCAGCCCGGGTTCCCTGCAACAACCGACATTGGGCGGACTTGTTCTATCGCTGGTTTCTGAATATGGTGGCACATTGGCGGCAGACAGACCGGAAATATGCGAATTGCACTGTACCATTGCTCGTAGGTCCGCAGGCTTACCGAAAGTCTACTTTTTGCCGGAGTTTACTTCCTCCCGAATTACAGGCATATTACACGGACCGCATTGATTTCAGTAACAAACGGGATGCCGAGATATCCCTCAATCGGTTCGCACTGATCAATATGGACGAATTTGACCAGAACAGAGTGAATCAACAGGCTTTTTTGAAACATATTTTTCAGAAACCGATTGTCAATGTCCGCCGTCCACACGGTACGGCTACGCAAGAGATGCGTCGTTACGCCTCCTTCATTGGGACGAGCAATCACAAAGACCTGCTGACGGACACTTCCGGTAGCCGCCGTTATATTGTTGTCGATGTGACCGGACCAATCGATTGTTCCCCAATTGATTACGAACAGCTCTATGCACAGGCGATGCATGATCTATACAAGGGGGAACGGTATTGGTTTGATCCGGAAGATGAGAAGGTGATGAATGAAAGTAACCAGGAGTTCCAGGTGATGCCAATTGCAGAACAATTATTCCATGAGTATTTCCGGGCAGCTACAGAAGGAGAAGAATGCGAACAATTCCTTGCCATCGAAATTCTGGAGCAGGTGCAACATGATAGCAAGATTCGCGTATCCGATTGCAATATTATTCAGTTCGGAAGAATATTACAAAAGAATCGGGTGCCTTCTGTGCATACCAAACGAGGTAATGTGTATCGGGTGGTACGAATTAAAGCAAAAAGAGAATAAATATATGTGTGTGCCGACGGTGACAGGTGATAGATCAGTGACAGATGGTCTGCGACCTATCACCAGCATACATTACTGATGAATAAAGAGTTTCAGGAGGCGGTGACAGGTTGAAAGAGAAAATCAATTTTCATTAGTTTCCTTCACTTTCTTCCCGCCAATAATATTCAGAATAATGTTCATAGCTCCCTTTCCCACGAAAGAAGTACCTACCACGACAACTTTGGGCAAAGACTTCAGAGCCTCTTTCACAGCTGCACGCTTTGCTTTTCTTTTAGCTTTGATTCCATTTAATGAATTCATTCCATCAATCAGATAGTTACGCGTCACGTAACCGATACGTAAAGTCATCAGCGAATTCACGATGCCATCGCATATCGAACCGATGACTACTCCCGGAATTTTCACGTTAGACAGAATGCTCAAAAAGCCGGTATCTCCTGAAACTGTATCTCCTATGTCGTCCAAATCCACATCCACATCGGCACCATCGGCGGCAGCATCGGAAACGTCGATATCGGACGCTGCATCCGAAGACTGGTCTGCCAATGAGCCGAAGGGGGCAACCGAACCCATATCTCTAAAGACCTCCGATGCGACGAAAGTCATTAATGAAGTAACCAGAATATTGACATACTGCCGGAACAACTGTTGCCTTGTAGGTCGGAAGCCGGAAGCAACAATCACATCCTCTATCATTTTATAATTCATATAAAGCACGGACACCGTGTCCAGCTTTCCGTTCTGCGAAATGGCGGTAATCATAAAAACAGATTTAGCCCATTCGATAACGCGACGATTGATGCCGATGATACGGACCGAATGCATATCCTCTGTACGCGGACCTGACGTTTCTTTCAGTTCTCCCCCTTCAATGCGCAATTTCAGCTCTTCGCTTATGATTTGCACCAGTTCTTCCTTACTCGTTGCATAACGTTCCAAATCTTCACGCAATCTCTGCTGATGCAGTTTTCTTAACTCGGGACAGGACTTATCTTTAGGTATATAATTGCAGTTATCCGCCAGTTTATGTCCAAACGCAACAAGTTGTGCAGTATTCCACTCCCCATCAATAGACAAAGCCGGAAACTGCGGAGCACGATGCACCCGAACGACCGGACGTATAACGACGGCATAAAATACAACCAGAATCAAGGTGTAAAAAGCATACTCTGCCCACGCAACCTGCGATAAGGAGGCTATTTTCTCACCAATAATAATGATGTTACCCAACAATAAAATCACAAAAGAGCCCAAAAACAGGAGTGTGATAATTAATAAATTTCGTTTCATTGGCTTATTCTTATCTTATTGAATCCTTAAAACTCTGAACTTGTGCATTTATTGACCGAAGCAACGCATCCTTCCTGTCAAATTCTTCTTTATCAGACACCAGCGCATTCAGATACATTGTTTTTTGTTGTTCCAAAAAATCAATGATACTTTGTTTGCGTACAGGCACATACTGATCATAAAGGTCATTAGCCGCCTTATATATACTCTTCCCGACAGTCAGCTGAAGATATCCTTTGATCGTTTTCCCGGTATGCGTATGATCGATTCCGGTGATACATTCCATCGCTTTTCTCAGAAAACTCTGAATTTCCATTGTCGAATAAGTCCCGAACGGATTGGGTATTCCGATATGCGGAACAGTCGGATTATTAATATTCTTCACATCAAAAGCTCCCTGCAAATCAAAATCGACCACCGGAAAATCCGTCACTTGCGGCACTGAGTCAAAAGGTGCACAACCTTTCTGCTTCAGAAAAGTATTCATCTTCTCTATAAAAGCCACATCATCTTTCAAGTTAGAGAGTTTCCGCAAATACTGCCGGGCCAGGCTATGTTCATGGGAATCAAGGAACTTACTTTTTATCGCCGCTGACGAATCAGTCATAAACTTTGTAACAAGGCTGCGTGTCGCATCTTTCCCCTTCGCTCCACCGGCAAATGCGGAATTGCATCCGGAATCATAATACTCCCTAACGATTTCAGTAAACTCTTTCAAATCATCATCCATATAGACTTGCACCATTTTTCTAAAATCGCTCCCATCGTAACTAAGTTCACTCGCCTGACGGAGTAACTCGTCAAACGAAGTTGCCGCAGCCTGATATTCTATATCGATTGCTTCCTGTTGGCCAATTGATTCTCCGACTAAATTATCCAGTTTTTCCAACTGATTCAGCGTTCTTCCGATTACGCTTCTCAGACGTATATCAGTACTATTGGAGATCACCTTGCCATACAAATCCTTCTCAAATCTCTGAAATTTCGCAGCTTCTTCCTGAAGATCCTCCATTCCCTCATAGCTGGCAGCATCCGCCACTTTTCCCAAGTTCAAACTATATATATTCTCCTTCAACTGGAAGTTACGTCTGCCCATTTCATTCTCGGCAAATTCTACCTGTGCCTTAATTACAGCCTGCTTCTCCTCTTCCGAATGCCAGTAAGCCGCTTCAAACACATTATGTAGAAGACAAACCGGAACTTTCGGATTATTCTCCTGCAGCAACTTCAGAAAACGATTAGAAACCTTCGATATAGCAGAATTTGAACTTTGCACAAATATCACGAAATCTGCCCTTTGAGAGATCGTTTCATAAATAGGATTATCCAAATTCGCATACCCGCCATCCAGCCCGGGCATATCCACCAGAAATATATTATCTTTCAAAAGCTCCCCACCGGAAGTTGTTATGGATGTCACCAGCGTATGATCTGTATTTATCACGCTTTCTTCCAAAGCTAACGAAACACACTCCTCCAGATTAGCATCATTCAATTCTTTCTTTTCAATGCTTATCTCGGAAATGTTTTCCAGTTTTTCAAATCCGCGCAGGCTATCAATGACCGAATCAAACTGTTCTACCTTTCTGGCTTTATCAGCAACAGAAAAAATACGGGTAATGGATTCCTCCTGTCCTTTTGAAATAATGGACGGACGCACCGTACACTCCAAGAAATGAGTGGGGCTGACGTGAGCATGTGCTATGAGATTTACTAAAGTAGATTTTCCCGATTTCACGGGTCCAACCACTAATATAAGAAAAGATCCTCCGTCAAACTCAGAAACACGATTGTTTAGTTTCTGAGTTGATTTACAAACAGCCTCCAAATCTTTTATTCCCCTTACTGACTCCAGAGTTGACATCAATTCCTTAGATCTGCTCTTCAGTATATTCAAGAATATCTTAAGCTCCGACGAAGACATTGTTTCCACTCTTTCTTCTATAAATTTGTATTTACCCATAAACGAGATTTAAATAATGGTACAACCGACTATTCACATGTCAGTATAATAATGATGATAAAGTTAGCAGTTTGTCGGGAAATAAAAAATGTATAGAGCACAAAGATTGCATAATAATTGAAAGTTCGTCAAAGTTTTATGGATTCAAGTTCAATTTATCAACAAAAAGTTTCTTCATATCCGCAAAAAACAAGATGTTAAAAACCGAAAAAGCATGCAGTCTTTTCGGTTTCTATTCATCATATTAAAATAATACACGCACATGGATATAAAAGAACTTGTAGATTTATGTAAAAAAGGGAATGAGCAGGCATTAAGTCTACTTTATAAAACCTATTCGAAAAAGATGATGGGAATATGCCTTCATTATATACCTGATAAACAAATCGCACAAGATCTCCTACACGACGGATTCATTGTCATTTTCACTTCGATTGAGACATTACGTACTCCCGAAAAACTGGAAAGCTGGATGGGAATAATTATGAAGAATATTTCATTAAGGTATCTCAACCAAAAGAGTACAAACTCTGCAATTCCCTTATCTGATATCCCTGAAGACGAGGAGCCTATTGATAATCCGCTATCATCTGATTCTATTCCTTATGATAAAATAACAGAAATGGTAGAGAAATTGCCAGAAGGATACAGCAAAATCTTCAAGTTAGCTGTATTGGAAGGATTATCTCACAAGGAAATAGGTAAACTGTTGAATATAGCTCCCCACTCCTCCTCTTCTCAATTATTCAGGGCAAAAGTCTTACTTAAAAAGATGATTTCTGATTACAGGCTGATTCTTATACTAGTGATTTTATTTTTTTTCCCAACGATACACGACTATCTATACTGGAAAAGAAAAGAGACTAAAGATAATCATTGGTCTAACAATGTCATTCGGAAAGTGAAATTAGATAAGAAAGAAGAAAATGAGAGCATTACCTCTTCCGGACATATCTCTCACTACAAAGAAGAACCCCCTTTTAATACTACTTTAGCAAACCTCCCCCGGTTAGCATTAGACACAAGTGCAACAGGATTATCTACCACTTCTGAAATAAAAGACTCAGTAGAGAAACAGCCTGTTGCCAAACCATCTTTTACATGGGAGCATGCAGAGAAAATTATTACATTCTCATATTCAAGCCAAGAATTCACTTCACTCCCCAAAAAGAAAATAGGGAAATGGAAAATGATGTTGGCAGGGTCAGTCGGACCACAACTGGCACAAAACCTATACAAGTTGATGACAACACCACACTCTGACGGTTTGGAAAGCGGTCTCCCCCAGCAAGTCAATACTTGGGAAGAATATTATGACTATTTAAACACCCGCAATCAGGAAGGAACCTTAGGAGACTCGCTTACGCTAATGACAATTGCCAAGAACAACAGTGGAAGAATTATAGAACATCAACACCATAATAGCCCCATCACTATCGGACTAGCATTGAACAAAAAGTTGAATAACCACTGGAGTATAGAAACCGGATTACAATATATTTATTTAAAATCAGAGTTCACCACAGGAAAGGAATATCGGATTCAGGAAACCCAGAAGCTCCATTACATAGGTATTCCTCTCCGTATTTCCTACCGTTTTGGGAATTATAAACAATTCTCATTTTACTCAACAGCCGGTTTACAAATGGAAATCCCGATAAAAGGAACTCTGCATACTTCTCATGTCACAGATAGTGTCCCCATTAATTTGGGTTACCAGTCATTAGATGTACCTTTGCAATGGTCAATCAATGCGAGTACAGGTGTACAATACCACTTTACACCTCACACCAGCATCTATATAGAGCCAACCATTAATTACTATATTCCCGATGGAAGTTCATTGCGCACAATCCGAAAAGAACATCCGGTTACGTTCTCTGTTCCTGTAGGCATTCGTTTCTCTTGGTAAAAAAATCATTCTGCCATGCAGTCTTCCGGCTGATAGTTTATCATAACTATAGAACAGTTAGAAACAATAGACAAATCAGATGCAGAAACGACATACAAACCGTGAACGTTATTTTGAGGAACAAGCTCAGACTACGAGAAATTATTATATTCCTTATATTAAAGAATATACTGGAAATCTGCCAAACAAAGTATTGGAAGTAGGGTGTGGCGAAGGAGGGAATCTGCTTCCCTTTGCCGAGCTAGGTTGTGATGTCATTGGAATTGATATTGCCGCATCCCGAATTGAACAGGCACAGAACTTCTTCATCACTAAAAGGCAAAAAGGAACTTTCATCGCTTCTGATATCTTCTTATTAAAAGATTTACAGAAACATTTCCCGCTTATTCTCATACATGATGTAATAGAACATATCGACAACAAGGAGCAATTTCTGCGCAACTTAAAAAAATATCTATCGCCTAACGGAATGATCTTCATTGCTTTTCCTGCCTGGCAAATGCCATTCGGCGGACATCAGCAGATTGCAAGAAGTAAGATTATCTCTCATATGCCATTTATACATTTACTACCTCGTATTTTGTATAAATGGATATTGGAATTATTCAGCGAACAAGAAAGTACAGTCAAAGAGTTATTAACTATCAAATACACCCGATGTACAATAGAAATGTTTCGAAGAGTAGTAAAACAGACTGATTATCAAATCGTCAATGAACAGTTATACTTTATTAACCCACACTACAAAATTAAATTTGGACTAACCCCTCACAAATTAAACAAAACAATAGCATGTATACCTTTCATTAGAAATGTATTCAGTACAAGTTGTTTCTATTTAATAAGACCAACATAGCATTTTATTTCATTATTTACATTAATATTCAGGAAGTTATCAACAAGCTAACTATAAAAGACAAACAGCATCATCAATCATACAAAGCACACAAAAGTCATATTTTGTTCTTTATTGAACAGTATTTTTCCAAAACTATAAAAGGGCTGCGTTAAATTTGCATCTGAAAAAGTACGTTAACATTTTAAACTCTAAAAAGCATGCATTTATCTAACACATTGCCCCATAATAATCGTATAGAAATAGCTGATGTGCTACGTGGGTTCGCTGTAATGGGAATTACACTTATCCATTTTATCGAACGGTTTAGCCTCAATTGCTTTCCGGAAGAGACCTGTAACTTTCTGATATTTACGGATAGGGTAATTTGGGATAGTGTATTTTTCACCTTTTCCGGTAAGGCATACTGCATCTTTGCATTGCTTTTTGGATTTAGTTTTTTTATTCAAGACAATTCACAAAAACTTAAAGGGAAAGATTTTCGTGGGCGGTTTGCCTGGCGGTTAGTATTACTTCTTTTTATAGCTTGTATTAATTCGGCTTTATTTCCGGGTGAAATATTGGTACTCTACGCCTTGCTTGGTTATGTACTGATCGCAGTCTGCCGACTCTCTACCCGAACAGTCACGATCATAGCAGTCATTCTTCTACTTCAACCTATTGAATTGGGACAAATAATTTATGCACTTATCAACCCCGACTATGTTATTAATGCTGATCTTGATGCTCCATACTGGGAGTTAGTCAATACAGCTCAGAAAGAAGGTTCTTTCCTCGAAATGTGCAAAACTGCCATATGGACGGGTAATGTTGCCAACATGGGTTGGATGCTATTACACGGAAGAGTTACTCAAACCGCCGGTCTGTTTATGGTAGGTATGATAATTGGGCGTAGCAACGCGTTTCTCTATTCAGAAAAGAATATAAAAATCTGGATTAAAGTATTCATCATAGCCGTTACCGCCTTTTTCCCCATTTATGGTTTGATAAATATACTCCCCGACTTTATAAGTCGCGAAGCACTACTTGTACCTTCTGTCCTTCTATGCAAGTCACTGTCAAATATTGCATTTACAGGAATCATGTTTGCAGGTATCATACTGGTTTATTACCTGACAACCCTTAAGAATGTTCTTCATAAATTTGCACCTTATGGACGCATGAGCTTGACCAACTACCTGTCACAATCTTTAATCGGAGGGTTCTTGTTTTACAACTGGGGATTAGGACTTTATCTGCATGCAGGCATTACAGCGTGTATCCTTATTGGTGTAAGCGTATTCTTTTTACAATACTTTTTTTGTAACTGGTGGCTTCGTTCACATCGCCAGGGTCCATTAGAATGGCTATGGAAGAAAGCAACCTGGATAAAGGTAGGCAAGGGATAAATGATACTGAGAGATAAGAAAAGGTGCAATTCATCGTAAAAGTGAATTGCACCTTTTTAGTATTTTTGCTGCAAATAACACAGTCTATAGAAAATATCGAAAACCTTCTGGTAGTGCACATTAGAAAGAAATACCCTATAACAAAAAAGCTAAGTAATTGATTGCTCAATTCTTAGCTTTTCGTGGTACCCAGACCCGAACTATGTAAATTATATTCTAATTCTTTTCAATTCCTTCTAAGTATCTAAATAAGAAAGCCAAACCTCATCTTACTTGTGGAAACAAAGGTAATAAAAAGTAGTGAAGCAACCAAAATGTTTCAGTAAATGTTTCAGTAAAATGCTATTTTTGCAGATAGGATATTAAATGATATAAGTATGGCGACAACATTCACATTTGAATTAAACAGCAAGCCCAATAAGGCAGGTAAGTATGCGGTACTACTCCGCATCACACAAGACCGCAAATTAAAGAGACTGAAAACATCCATTGCACTCAACAAGAAATCGGACTGGAATAGCAAGAAAAAAGAAATCAGACAGTCAGAGCCTAACTATGCAAAATGGAATGAAATCTTAGAGCAGGAGTTGGAAACCGTAAAATCCAAGTATCGGGAGCTTCGGGATAGCGGTTTGGCAACCTCTGACCGCATAAAGGATGAAGTAACCGCTTCTGAGAAGACAACCTCATTCCTGCAATATGCCCGAAAGAGAACTCAGGAAATCTATGATGCAGGCAGTATCAGAAACTGGAAAAAATATAACAGCTTCTGCAATAAGATAGAAGCCTACCAAACTGATAAAAAAGGAAATATCAAGGGGTTAACTTTTAATGAAGTAACTCCTGCGTACCTCGCCCAGTTTAAGGCTTATCTACATATATTGCGCAACGAGAGACATCCTGACCAAGTACTACACCCCAATACTATCCAAATAAATCTGAATATCTTCCGAACCCTTATCAGAAGAGCCATTGAAGTAGAGGGACTGATGAAAGCCGAAAAGAACCCATTTCTCGCTTTCAAGTATCAAGGAGTAAAAACCCTGAAAGAAAAACTGGATATTGAAGAAATTGCAGCAATTGAAGCATTGGACTTACCCGAAGGTAGCCTGATTTGGAATTGTAGAAACTACTTTCTTTTCAGTTTCTACTGCGCTGGTATAAGAGTAGGTGACCTTTTACAACTTCGCTGGTGCAATATTTCTTCCGAGGGCAGGATTATCTATCAGATGGGGAAAAACCACAAAATAAGAGATTTAAAGCTGGTTAGCAAAGCGCATGAGATTCTACAGTATTACTACTTGAAAGATGTGAAACCGACTGATTACATATTTCCAATGCTTAATAACTCCGCAGCGTGGGCAGGAGCGATTACCCAAGAAGAAAAAGATGTATTACCAGCAGAACTAAAAAAGGCTCTCTTCGACCAAATCGGAGCTAAGACAGCCCTAATCAATAAGGAGCTAAAGAAGATTGCTTCACGTGCCAATATCTCAAAGAAGCTATCCTTCCATATTAGCCGTCATTCCTTCGCCAAGGTTGCCAAGCAAAAAGGAATGGATAATTCAATAGTGAAAGACCTACTGGCGCATAGCAATATGGCTACGACTGAAAGATATATGGGGAGTTTCGATACCGAAGAGAACGACAAAGCATTGGAATCCCTATTTGAAAGCAAGAAGCCTTCCGCTGATGTAGAATCACTACTGCAACAGCTCCAATCCCTTAGTCCCGAAGAGCGGAGAAGATTAATTGCGAAGATAAAATAGACGCGCAATAATATTCTAATAATCAAGATATTAAAATTATCCAGCAAGAAAAGGAGAGCTAAAGAGTTCTCCTTTCTTCATATAACAACGTATCTCTCAAAGGGCAATATAAGGTTACAAGAATTATTTAAGGTAACTAAATCAGAGCTACAGCATTATATATAGTGGAATTGAAGGAAAAATCAAGAATTTGGAAAGAGCCTCTACCTTAACCTACCACTTATTGCATCTTACTCTTGTCTTGCATCTCGCAAGATGAGGCAAGAAAGCCTTTTTCAAAAGCTGATGCACAACATTTATGGATAATATAACACCAGTAGTGCTTGTACCACAGTCCGTATTGGACGAGCTTATTCAAGAGGTGAAAGCGGTAAAGGAAATATGTATGAACCGTTTTCAAGAAAACAAAAATGGTGAGGAATGGCTATCCTCCGAAGAAGTCAAAAGCATTTTAGGGGTATCAGCTAAAACATGGCAGAAGTATCGCAACGAAAAAAGGATTCCTTTTTCACAATTCGGCAGGAAAATCTATGTAAAGAAAGCTGATTTAGATGCTTTCATGGAAGAACATAAAATTAAAGGGAGGGGAACAATATGATTGACTTTATTAAATTAGTAAGCTATCCTTCTAAAGAGGTCTGTGTAGAATATTTGCAGAAAGACCGATATGGCTATTATTACCAGTTTCCGTATGAAAAGGTCTATGTTCGGATTGATAAGGGGAATCCGAGAGTTGAAGTTAGATTTAGTCCTATGTATTGTATGCAGAAGCACAATTTCACCTTTGACAAACAAACCTTTATTGATGCGATTAACCTATTAAATGATACATTGAAAATTGATTTGTGGGAAGCATCCGTTGAAGCTTTAGAGTTTGGAATCATTCTGGAAGTTCCTAAAAGACCTGCTGAATATATCATTCGACACCACGCTAAGGCTAATGAGCATTTAACTGAAAATGAGAAGAAGAACGACAAAGGGTGTTTCAGATATTGGAAAGACAAGAATGTTTCTCTAAAGATGTACGATGTAGGAAAAAACTTGAAAAGCAAGGTTAAAAAAAGTATTAGAAATCGAATCGTTGGTTACAATATAGACCTACATTATATAAAATTTGAGGTGCATTACAAACGTCCACACAGGATATTGAATAATGGGCATGAAATTTTATTAACTGACCTCCTTACGCCTCAGTGGGAAAGCATATTAAAGAAGGATTTGTATATCCAGTATCAACGCTTGTATTTTACTGGTGGTTTACTACCGCCTCAATCCGTAAAGGAAATTTCAAGCATAGATTTATTGCTTAGGAAATATATTAGTGATGGAGTTGCAGCAGGAAAAAGCATCGCAGAACTTAAAAAAGAAGTTTATGAATCATTTAAATGCTGCTCGATTTTATCACCTGAGAAGCGGAAATCTCGTCAGTGCCAATATCGGAAAGCCGAAAAGAAACTAAAACTTGATAAAACCGGATATGATTTAACTGATTATATAAATTCCGCGTTTCAATAATAGGAAATTAACAAGGTCAGGGAAAGGCTGTTTTTTAAGCCACCCCTGACCTCCTTAATTAAAAAGCCAAGCAATCATAAGTCTGCAAGATTTCCTCTTGTCTAAGCCCTAAATATCGTTTAGTGATGGTGACCGAGCTATGATTAAACAGCTCCATTAATTTGATTAGGGCAAGTTCCGAGTTCTCCCCGTTCATTGTATAGACCTGCCTCCCGAAAGTCTTTCTGAGACTGTGGCAAGAGAAGTTCTTGATTTTTAGTCGGTACTTCCTTCTCACCTCTTTAAGAACGACATTAATTCGTTGGACTGTGAAGACAGTTCCTTTTTGACTTATAAGGATTGGCGCATTAACCCCGACTGGATTTATATGCTCGTAACATTCCTTGATGTGTTGTTGTAACTGGGGATTGATTCTGATTATTCTTTGCTTACCAGTCTTTTTCTCTATTACCGTAAACTCGTCCGTATTAAGTATCTGCTTCCACTTTAAAGCGAGAATATCAGATATTCTTAAACCAGTGAAGCATCCCAAAGATATGAGAAGTGAAATCTTATAATTTCCGTCTTTGGCTAATTTACGGATAAGGTTCATCGCATCCGACCACACAAGATAGTCTGCTGCTGTCGTTGAGTATTTGAGTGACATGATATTCGGTTTTGTATGTAAATAAATAAAAGTGAATATTATTTCTGAGTAGGGTTTGTTAATTGGCTGATTATTAATGGAACATTCACTAATATAGAAAGTGAATATTTTTATTCCAGTCAGATTGCGAACACCTATGTTAGTTATCCGCCATTTGGCGGAAAAGCCATGTAACAGTCTTTCTTCTGCAAAGCTATAACAACTATCGTCCGACAAAATAACGTAGTCTATGACCGCTATTCGCATTACCTCGGCTGCTTTCTTTACCTGCTCTGTTAAGGCAATTTCCTATCCGACTGGGGTAAACTCCCATTCGGATAGTGGTTTATAAAAATGAAGAAAGGACAGCTAACCAAACAGCCGTCCTTTCCTCTCTCAATCAACAATCCACTCAGCCCAAGAACCAAGCGTATTTGTTATCTATTCCTTGCAGAACATTGTTAAGCCCTACACTGACTTCCGTAGCATTTACGGCTCGTTGCAAATAGGTATCTATGTAGCTACCCTTGTTAGCCTGCGTTAGAAGGTTGTGAAAATCGAACATGGATATAGCGTTATCCTTCGCTCCGAACACCTCGTTGCTATAGTAGTCACGACACACGCTATTAATCTGGCTGTCGGTTATCAGTAGTCTTGGAACTGCTTTCTGTCTTGCAGGTGACAATGCTTGGTACATCCGCATCCGTCCTACGATTTGCGCAAACTGGGTTTCGGATAGTGAAGTATCAGTAAGCATCTGCATCAGATGAATTTCTTTTGCAGGATTGAAGCTGTGGAACAGTTCAAGTACATTGCGATAGAGTTCGCCTATGTTCGTTACCTCCATGTTGTATTTCAGTCCTTCACCAGTTAGCACTTGATTGGAACAGACGTGCACTCTCCACCCAACAAAGACGGAGAATTTCTCTATTCCTTTGGTGGCTCGGTACAAATTGAGGTCGCTGTAGTTCCGCACTCCACCGATGCACAATTCAAGCCGTTGCCCTCTTACCGTTTCGGTAATGGTCGGGATAGTAAAAGCAAATGCGAGCCGTTGATAGAACTGCGTCTTTTCGCATTCTAAAAGCTCTGAGGCTTTCTTTCCGAGTGCTTGCGGTACTCTGCCTCTGACGATGTGCGAAACTCTTATATCGGGGTTGTTTAACCGTTCTCCTGCATAGAAGGAACTGGCTGCATCGTGTACGCAGGAGATAAAATCTTGATGTGCGATAGTCAGCTCTTGATTAGCCCATGTCGGAACAACACACTTGTTTGCAAGCTCGTTCATGGTGATTTCATCGGTATTTGCTTCAAGAAAACTCACACCCGACTTTGCTGTTGCTTCGTCTTGGATAATGGTTGCTTCTTCTGCGTACTCACCCAAGTTTAATCTCGATTGGTTCTGTGCCATGATAGGCATGATTTGTAATGCTTCCATAATGATTTTGAATTAAATGATTATTGATTGATTTAGACAGATACCAAGTATTTACAAGGATTGCTCCCTGCTCCGTACTTATATCTGACTGAATAGCGATTTGAGCTATAAATCCGACTTGGGAGATAGTATGAACGGAATAGCGGAATTTACATGTCTAATATGCTTTCGAGATAGTAAGGTGTATAGCTCCTCTGACTTCGCTATTTTAAGCAGTAGTTAATGTAATTAGTCTTGTATTGTATTAATTACAAATGATTAAACAAACAAAAATCATCAGTAATTCGAGAGAGTGCTTTTCCCGAAAACATCTTCCTGCCTATGTATAGAAGCAGCACGTGGCTCAATATTGAACTACTGAAATTTCGTTAAATGGTTGGTTTTGATTGAAAACCTCCGTTCTTGAATTAGAGAAGGGTAGATATATAAATTTAAAATTGGAAGTACGGAGGGGCGTTTTAGAGAGGTGTAGCGGTATGCTTGTCGGTACGGGAAAATTATGTAACCCTCTTTATTGTGGATGAAAAAGGGTATATATTTCTACCCTCCCAGTCTGCTAAATCTACTATCAGAACTTATTCAGATTACCCAGCTATTCCCTTCATCACACAGCTATAAAAATAAAGTCGTAACAGAGTATTCTATCACGACTTTATTTTTATTTCAAGTGAGTATTAACTTAAAAGCTGTATGCTATAAAACTTTATTGTACACGTTTACAGTTAATAGTAATCATCTTACTTCCGTCTCCTTCTTCATCCCATTGGAAAGACGCAGTAGAAGTAGAAAGAGATACTACTTTCATATCCCAGTCCGTATCTTGATTTACATATTTGCCATGCATCACTTTTGAACTTGCATCATAAGTATAAGTACAGTAATCAGACTTTGTTCCGTTCTCATCCGTAAAATAGAAATGTGTATCGGTAACAACATAATAAGGATAGCCATCCCATTCTTCTGTTACTCCATTTGTTGCTGCCGTTTCTATCTTCCACTTTCCGACAAG
>OBWM01001118.1_pt1 | contig 16693 bp, 23 predicted proteins | sample 1538041 | NCBI WGS metagenome assembly OBWM01 (sample SAMEA2580049, study PRJEB22360) | human gut metagenome | biome: human gut; feature: human-associated habitat; material: faeces | place: Denmark | collected 2008/2010
TGAGCGTGCGGGGATTCGAACCCCGGACAACTTGATTAAAAGTCAACTATTCTAAACCGCTCTGGACGGCTTATTTACTGTGATCTTTAAAAAATTGTGGAACAAAAATGGAACATTTGCTCAACAACTTTTTATATAATACCACAGCATTTCCACGATTGCAACATGAAATTTTAGAAATAGCCCGGCTACCTGCCGGGCATATACACTATAAAAGTTCTATATCCGTGATCCTCACAACTGTATCGAGAGGATCGTCTTTTTCTTCTACAATCTCGAATGTGTAGTTAATCCAATCACTATTGGTCAACTGAATACTATAAGACTCCTGCGGCACGTCTCCTGTGCCGTCCCAGATCTCACCGAGAGTTATCTCCCCCCCCTGTTCTATGTCAGGAAGGTTGTTTCCAAATTGGTCAAGTTCCAGGGCTTTTTCTACTACGTTATTCATATCTCTTACCTCCGCTTTTCTCTTTATTTTATCATATTTTTAGTGCCTGTTCCAAGGTTGTCATAAACTTCTTCAATTCTCTTTCTGCTTCTTTCAGATTCGTAAACCGTCCAAGTTGATACTGCTTACCATTAAAATATGGTGTAACTCTCCACTTATTCGATCCCTTATCCCAACTTATGTATTTGATACCGGACTGTTTCCCTTCGCCTTGATGCCGCCGCTTGCTTATTTTCCTTTTTCCTTCTTTTATCTTCTCAGGATGTTCACGTTTCCACTCCAGCGATTGCTTGTTATCCTCCTCCTTTAAGTGTTTCACCGAGCACTCTTTACAATATCTTTGCCTGCCGCTATTTTTTATAATGTCTTTACCGCAAATATCACACTGTATAACAGAACCCAGCGGTATATATTCGTTTGTTCCTTGCCTCTGTCTAAATCTCTTGAGAGCCTCTCTCTTTCTTTCATCTCTGCACTGAGGGCAGTACCAAGCTCTCGGACCTCCAAGAAACGATACCCCGCATGTCCTGCATATCCTCGGTAGTAAACTCATAATAGATCCCTCACATCACACTCTAGCGCATCCGCTATTGCTAGGGCATTTTTTAGAGTCATATTTCCAGCATCACTCGTAGCCCCCTCATATCTCTGTATTTGTCTGATATTAACTCTTGATTTTTCTGCCAACTCCTTCTGTGTCATTCCGCTGGCGGTTCGATGATAGAGCAGACCTCCAATCTTGTTGTTGTGGCAATCACGCCCCCTGTTTACAAGAGAGCATATTCCGCACATTCCATCTGCTCGCATGCAGTCTTTGTATCTTTTCATTCAGCACCCCCTACCACACTAAATCAAATTCATCATATGCTGCGTTACTTGTTTCTACATTATACCAATCACCATCGTTATAACGTGCTTCCAAAAGTTCCTCACCTTCCAAACCTTCCAGGTCTTCACTTGTCTCAAACTCAACTTCAATACCAAGTTCACGTGCTGCTACTAAAGTGTGGTGTCCATCATTCTGCATTGTATATTCAACGCCGTTAATAAATCCGACGTAAGAACAAGGGATAACAACTTTGTCCATATCTTTTATTTCTTCCATTTTTCTTTCTACGATTTCCCAATCTATAAAATGCTGGCTACTGATAATCTTCATTTTTAGTATCCCCTTTCCTTATCTTTAATTATATTATACGCTAATATTAGCGTAACGTCAATACTTAAATCAAATAAAATTGAATATAAAAAAATAACCCAGGACAAATAAATGCCCTGGGTTTTCTTCTGTCTATAAAAGTGTTATATACTTTGCGCTACAATACCCAGTTTTCCCGGAATACTTCACCTTGTGCCAGCTCTCCCCTTTGCTCAAAACTTCTACCTTTGCTCCTTTTGGAATATTGCAGATAGTTTTTCCAGTCAGAGATGCTTTGTTGCGCATACGGAGCGGATCTTTCTTTGTTGCTACTTTTCCGTAAACCTTTTTAGATGCTGCAGGTTTGCTTGTTGAACCTCCAATAGCCTTTTTAAAATTTGACCAACATGAATTTGTTGCACCAGCCCATGGTTCTGGACAAACTTTCCCGTTTACGTCCCAATGTCGAATAACACGGGATGCCGGAACACCGTACTTCTTCATTAAGAATTTTACTAATTCGATTGTCTGTTCCTGAACATTTGCCGGAACTTTCCCAACGCTGTTGCACATTTCTACAGACAAACTGTTTGCATTTGTACATTTTTTGTAATAGTTCCCCGCAGCTCCGACAGTAGAATAACAACCACCTACCGCCCATGCTACCCGGTTTACTGCCACGGACTTATAGACGTATTTCCCGCCGTCTACAAAGTAGTGTGCGCTAGCTCCCCTGGATGCTCCCTGGAAGTATTTACAGTTATTCAAGGCCGTATCTTTAGAGTTTCCGGTATAATGCACAACGATATAGTCTATATCTTTCGTGCTCCTTGTCCCTCCGTAATTACTTTTATGTGCAAATTTCTTTTTAAATTTTAATGCCATGTGCTGCTCCCTTCTGAAAAAAAGAGGACGACTATTCGCCCTCTGTCTCCGGTAATCCTTTCAATGATGTTAATATAGATGCAACGCCCGCCAATGCTGCTGTTCCTGCTACTGCTTTCCAATCCACTGCCGTGATCGTTGCCGCCGCTGGTAGCATTGCTGCCGCCGTCTGTGCCATCGTTTTTACGGCCCTGATTCCTGCGGCCCTGCCCCATTTTTTCCAATCTCTCATAATCTTTTCTCCTTACTTTAAATACTGCGCTATTAACAAGAGAAGCCCTGTTGCCAATGCTCCCGCTATTGTTCCAACGATTGTGTTAAATGCCGTTTTGGTAGCATTGTTCCACTTTTGTGCTGGCTCCTGCTCAAGTATGTCTACCTTGTCTTTTAGCGTGTTTACGCTCTCGCTCGTTGATTTCATCTGTTCGCATAATACAACCATACTTTTCGACATTGTATGAATCTCAACCGCAATTTGCTCAAGATCATTTATCCTGTGTTGATTGCTTTTGCTCCGCTCTTCTACCTTAGTAAGCCTTTGCTCATGTTCTAAATCCATGCGGTTCTCCTAATTAAAAAGAGCCAAAGGCTCTGTTACTAGTTGCAAAATAAAAAGACCATACGGCCTCTTAATATCATCCTGTTGTTTCCTCATTGTCCTGGATTGCATATACCTGCTCCGTAAAAGCTGCCACATCCTTTCTAATCTCTGCTTTGTTTGCATTGTAAAGTTCCCGGTCTTGAATGGTCTGCGAAATGTTATCATTTCCTCCCGCCTTTGAAATGTTCGCATTAAGATAAACCACTTGTTTCTCAATCTCTCCATCTTTTACCGTCACGGTCCCTGTGAGTGTGATTGATTTCTTTACATTTAACATTTGATTGTCCCCTTTCTAAAAAAAACAGACAGCTTATTGTGCTGCCTGTTTGAGTTGCTTTATTTCCTTTTCTGCCTGCCAGAGCCGATTTTGGAGGTCGTTTATAGCTGCCTGTTGCAGATCTATTCGTCCAGCCTGGTAATTTAATTCATTACGTGTCTTTTGAATCATGTAAGTGTTGAGAGAAATAAAATTATTATAATTCAATGAATACTGCATTTTAATATTTGGTGGATGCCCATTAAACATTTCATTCAGATATTCTTGGTCCGCCGTATCGCAAGAAATCATATCTAATTCTTCTGGTTTTAATCCAGCGTTTATCAACGCCCGTTCTACGTCTTGGGCCACAAAACCATTCGTTCTTTTATATTCATTGGAATTTTTCTCATACGCCATTCGATATGTAGCAGGCATTAAACTCATAAAAAACTTTTCGTGCCGTTCGTCAAAAGACGCAAAATCCTTTTTGAGTCTTTTGTCCGATGATACAGTAGTACCATTGGCCCCATTTAATCTTACCTGCGTACCATAAAGTACAGTTCGCCTGTCACCATTGCCTAACGCTGTAACATTATAGTCCCCTGATTTGTATGGCCTCAAAATCCATTCACTTTCTCCGTATTTAATACCGTGCCCAAGATTAAACATAATGTCGTAGTTGTTCATCTTAATTCCGTTTGACTGGACATAAGCTATGCCAGTCCCTTTGCAATAAAAAGCATGGTATCCCGGTGCATAATAATAGTTGTTCCACGCATTATTATAATTACCAATCGATATATAATTGCCTGAACTATTTTGCTTGAAATGTAATTGTCCAACATATGCCCATCCATTTGCTGTTACATCATTGCATGTTACGTTGCTACTTACGGACATTTCACCATCGACAACCACACTACTTGTAGCTCTGAGACTTCCACCAACACTCACTGTATCGAATTGATTGTCCATATTTATATATAAAGCACGCCCTCTGATACTCAATGATGCGGTAAGGGCTGATGCTGAAATACTTAAATCATCATTTGTCATAATAAGTTTGTTTTTTACTATCATTTGATTAGCGGTTATATTGCCCGTAAAAGATCCATTTGTTGCCGTCATAATGCCTGAACTTGAAACTTTGAATTTATCTGTTATGCTTAATCCATCGTTTCCGAAATACATCCCAGACACATTTGCAAAAGAGCTGTTGCCTTTCCAAATAGAAGTATCTCCGATGTTCCATGGTCCAATCGTTCCAGTTGCAGCTGCAATATTACCACTAAAACTTCCAGTAGCACCAACCAAGTTTATCCCTGTAATGGTCCCTGTTGCAGTAATATCCTGTGCAAAAATACTATTTACATCTAAACTTGCAGCGGTAATGGAATTTGCAACGATATGCTGCCCCGTGATGGTTGTCGCTGCTATCTCATTACCGGTTATCGACCCCGCTACTATACGATCCGCCGTGACCGTTCGTTCAGTCAGTGATCCACCATCCACGGTTGTCTCTGACAGCTGCGGCGTACCGTTTGCTTTATTGATCTCATATACAACTGATTGATCTGACCCGGTAATAACGAGCCGTTCCACGCTTAATGTACCGGCCGTTATATTGTTTGCTAGGATATTCACGCCAGTCAAGTAGTTTGTAAAAGTCCCCTCTGCCGCCGTAATATCGCTTGTAAAAATTCCTTGGCTGACCATCAGGTTTTCCATAAATCCTTGCTTGATTTTTGCAGTATCTATGTTTGCAAAATCAATTCTTGCATAATCAGCATCAAGGTTTCCGATCAGGATATTGTCTATTTCTGCCCGTACCGCTGTAAAGTTTTCTGCAGTGGCGTTTTCAAAATTTGCCTGCTGCGCTTTCAGTGTTTCAAATTCACCAGCCTTGAAGTTTAAAAATTCACCACTCAGGTTTTTCACTGTTCCGTTTGTGGCAGTGAAATTATCAACCATAAGCGTCTTAATGAAAGCCAGCTCATAGGAAACCCTCTCCACAGTCTCTGTAATAGGTCCTTTGCTGTCTGCATTGTCTTCGGATTCTGTATTACCAGTACTGGTCAAGGACTGCATCAGGCCACCGTCATAGGCCGTGAGCAGATGGACAGTGGGCACTTTAAATTCTGTTCCATCATTCTTTAGAACAGTGACAACATCCCCCAAATCAAGCCTTAAGTCACCAATAAATCTGACCATTCCCGGAGTAAATGTCAGGTCTTTCACATTCAAAAAAACATTATCCAATGTCCCCTGTGTCATGATCGGATTAGAAAAAGAAATGCCGGTTGCACCTGTTCCAGATATAAGCGTCTGATCGGCAGTATCACATTCCAGTCGGCTCAAGACGAACTCCTCTTCCGATTCCTCAAAATCATTGTAGAAAGTATCTGCTGTTATAGTATATCCTGTCTCTGTATACCATCTAAATTCTATATTCCCAGTTCGTCCACAGACAGCAAATTTCCCAAAAAGGCCGGCAATAAATCCAATTACTTCTTTGTATGTATAACCGTCAAATGGATTAACATATGTGGTAATCACAGTATCTTCTTCGCTGTCTGCATCCTCGTTTATTACTGCCCTCCTTTGAATCTGTATTCCTCGTGCAAGTCCCGTCTTGTCAGTCGTAATTCCGGTCATGCTTTCAATCTCGGACAATACATCCAATGCGTCTGCCGGATATGCAATTTTAGAAAAATACCCACCGTTACACCGGCTTGCTAACCGATCATATGCCGTGAAAGAGATTGTGTTTCCTTGCGTCCTGGGATTTTGAATCGTATAAACTCCCATCGGGATATACTCCATCTGCCCATTTATTTCAATTCCAGCCTGCAAAGTGACTTCTTTTCCTGAAAGCGTTATGTCCTGCTTCTCTATCGTGGCATCAAAATAAGATGAGATAGCACTTCCTATTGTTATTTCTTCGGAACCAGATGTAATCTGTACCGATTTTAAAGAATCCACAATGTCTATACCATTCTCAGTCAGCTTCAAATTAAATGTTCTGTTTGGCCCTGCTATTGCATCACCATAATATTCACTTGCTTGATACATATAGCATCCCTCCTGGTTATTCTTCGATCATAAACATAAGGTCATTTACATCCGCCACTGATGGCATATCATACCGGTCTGCTTCGCAGCGTTCCAGTTCAGAAAATTGAACTTTCATGATAGAAATTTCCTGGTCAACCTCCTGGAGATCTGCACATTCCTCATTTACGATTTTTTCATTATCTTGGGTAAAGACATACTTATCATTCTCAACGCAGGCTTTTCCGTCCTCATCTTTTTCTGCATACCTCTCACAGATCTTGACACGGTTTTCATCATATTCCTTTATAACCTCCTGGAATGTTTTAATATTTTTAGAGACAGCATAGCCAAGTTTTGCCGTATATATCTTGCCTGCCTGTCGTGTAAGTCCTTCCATGTGTTGAATCACTTCTTTTAATTTCAATTTGTTGCCTCCTACTTTTGCACTATTGACACACTGGCACTTTTATAGTAGTAAACACCATCCCCAATATACCCAAGATGCTCCTTTGTAAGAGTTCCTCGGTATACAGAAATGGTGTGGTTCTTTCCTACATCTCTAAAAGTAATAGGAAAGAACCCCTTGACCAGATTGTCTTTTATTTTTTTCACTTCTGACTCAGCGAGGATTCCCCACTTGATTTCTAGTGTTTTCTTTTCTGCGATCGCTTCACCGACCATGGTTCCGTTAGAGGAACGCTCCGTATTGGCAGACCAGATAATTTCATCTGCTGTACTCATCTCCACCGGTTCCGGCAGAGCCGTTCCTCCACAGCTTAATGTTGCCACCTTCGCATCCCTCCTAAATCAAAATAGGCCGCTTTCCGGCCTTTATATCTGCATTGTTTACATCGTTTACCTTTTTCGTTACTTTTCTTCCGTCTAGATATACGTCTGTGTCTTTTGACTTTACAACACTGATCAGTTCGGTCAGCAAGGAGATAATTTCTCCATCCCTGCTGCCACCAGACATCTCCGCTGCTTTTCTTGCCATGGCGATCATTTTATTCTCTGGTGCGACAACCTCACCTTGGTGTCTGTTGTCTCCGATCATGGCAAGCTGCGGGGTGTTGGCCTTTACATATCCACCCTGTGCTAAATAAGGGATTGGGCCTTTCCCAGGAATTACATCATTTATTTTTTTAATTACATTATTATTGATCCACCCTTTTATCCCTGATACCACGGTACTAATAGCCAATTTTACTTTTACCGCAAAAGCTTTCATACCTTTAAATTTGCTGGACAGGGATTTTTTTAAAGAACTGGCCTTTGTCGCAATATAGGCGGAAACGCCTTTTCTAACAGTGCCCATCTTACTTTTTACCTTTTTCAATCCATTCGTAAGAGTTTTTGCTTTAGTTGAAATATAGGCGGATACACCTTTTCGCACTGTGCCGATTTTATTTACCAGTCCAGTTCTAAGGCTACTCCACCAATTTCTTGCTGTGTCTAACGCACCCGTAACTTTTGCCCCGATGCTACCAATGCGACTGATTGCTCTCTCCTTTAATCCTGACCACCAATCTTTTGCGGTTTCAAGTGCACCAGACACTTTCGCCGCAATAGCCCCAACTTTTTCGGCTGCCTTTTCTTTTAGGCCAGACCACCAGTCTTTTACTGTCTCTAAAGCTCCCGATACCTTAGATACAAAACCACCGACCTTTTCAGATGCTTTCTCTTTTAGCCCGCTCCACCAGTCTTTTGCAGTTTCCAAAGCACCGGTGACCTTTGACGTAAATCCACCGATTTTTTCAGATGCCTTTTCTTTTAAACCGGACCACCAGTCCTTTGCTGTCTCTAAAGCACCTGTAACCTTTGCGGCAATCTCTCCGATTTTGTTTGTAATGGCCTCCTTGACAGCCGATAGATCCGGTACGTGGTCCGCAAGGTGTCCAAGCATATCTACAAATGCATCTTTGATACCGCCGAACCAGTCTGCCACGCCGTCGATTTTCCCCTTAAAGAAGGACTTTATTTTCCCAGGGATTTTTTTCAAATTATCGACGATGCTTGTAAATCCTTTGACGACTTTTTTCGCTAAATCTCCGACTTTCTTTTTAATTGCTTTGACAAATTTGTCAACAGCCTTACGGAATTTCGCATTGTGCTTATATAAAAGTTTAAATCCGCCAACGAACGGGTTCGCAATTAATAAAAGAAGATCCTTCCAGTTCTTCTTTATAAAATTTACAACGGTCGATAAAAAGCCTTTAATCTTCTTTGCTGCGCCGGACACAACAGAGGTGATCTTATTCCAGATCGAAGATGCAAATTTCTTTACTTTGTCCCAGTTCTTCCAGAGCAATACGCCCACAGCGATAATTGCGCCTATTGCTGCCACGGCTATTCCCGCCGGAGAAGCGAGACAAGATATTACCAGCGGAAGATTTTTAAACAGGCTGATGATCGCTTTCAATGGTCCGCCCAAGAACATGACCACTTTCTTGAACGCTGTGAAAGCAGATGCAACCCTCGTTACGATTGGGATAACCTTTGTTACAAAAGATACAAGCTTGAACGCCGTAAAAAAACTTGCTATTACAATCGCAATATTCTGTACTGCTGTCTTATGCTTACTAATCCAGTTAGCAAGGCCTTTTAGCCCTTTTATTAACAGATCCAGAAACGCTATAACGGCTTTCCCGGCAAATTTCGCCAGTGGCTTAAACAGGTGGCCCCAGGCCCACTGCCATAAGGGCTGCAATGCCTTACAAGTCTCCGTTAGAACGTCCAGACCGGCAGCCAACAGTTCGATCAATTTCGGGGCCAGCTTTTGCATGGTCCATTTTCCAAGCGGGACCAGCATGTTTTTCCAGATCCACTGAAATGCCCCGGTAACGATCTTTGAAAAGCCACTGAATGACTTTTTCAGCTTGTCGATAGCATTTCGTAGATTATCAAAGCCTTTCCCCAGCTTTAATGTCTTCTCTTCGGCATCCTTTGGAAGGGAACCCATGTCCGCACTTCCTGCAGATACGCTGCCTCCTGACGCTCCGCTGCTGCCGGAACCGCCGCTGCCTTTTGTCCCCGAGGTCTTCTTTTCTGTAAGCTTATTGATCTTATCAAAGCCCATCAGCCCGGAAATCTTCTTTGCGGCTTTTTTGGCTGTATCACCGACCTTTTTTGTTGCTTTGTTCAGCTTACCAGCGGAACCGGTTGCACTGTTCAAGTTCTTAGACACGCTGCTGGCACTGTCAGCCGTGTTTTTAAGGCTTGCAGATGCCCCTGTTGACTTCTTCCCCATCAACAATGCCGTAAAGGATTTAAAGGCATTTGCAAGTGTCAAAAGTTTTCCCAAAAGTGTGTTTATTACTTTCAGGATCGGTGTGAACAGATTGATAAGTCCTTGACCGATAGATGCTTTCAGGGAATCAAATTGCAACGATAAGATACGAATCTGGTTCGCCCAGCCATCACTTGTCCTTGCAAAGTCCCCGGTAGCAAGTGCCAGTTGTTGCTGTACAAAGGCATACCGCAGAGCTACCTTTTCCTGTTCAGTCATGGCAGCTGTGGTCTTCCCAAATCCATTCGTAAGAGCGTATTGATCCAGGGCGCTCTGGGTCATAACGATTCCCAGATCTTTCAATGTCTCTGTCTCTCCACTAAAGACAGATTTTAGCTTTGTAAATGCTTCGTCTTGGGATATGTTATAGAAAGAAGCTACGTCCCCGGCCAGTCCGGTGAGGGTGGTGCTCATGTTGTAGGCTTCTTTTTCAGAAAATCCAAAGGCTTTAGCCATTGCCCCAAATGTACCTGTAAATTTCTTTGCCATCGTTTCGGACAAGCCGAAAGATGCAGCGGCATTTTTCGCAAAGTTGTCTATCTTCGCTGTAAGATTCGGGAAGGTAACATCCACAACATTCTGCACTTCTGCTAGATCTGACCCCAGATCAATGCACTGTTTCCCAAAATCGGCAACAGCTTTCACGGTGAATGCTGCTGCTAAAACCTTTCCTGCTTTCTTAGCAAGATTTTGGATGTTTCCTAACTGCCTATTAAATTGTTGCTGGTTGACAACAAGGTCTAACCCAATCTGACCTACACTTTCCGCCAATTTCTTCACCTACCCTGTTTATCAAAGTAGGCTGGCTTAGCTACTCGAATGGTGCTTGCCTATGCTCTTCCCTTTGCTGCTTGATTTCTACTCTATTTACGCATTTACAGCGTGGACATTTGATCTCTCCTTTTACATACTCTGCGATCAGAAGGGTCTGCCCACACTTTTTACATTTCACTTTTTCAATTTTTATCACCTCTGGCCATATCAATGAACGCTTGTTTCATCTGTTCCAGGAACTCATTCACGTCTTTTTCCGGTTTTGCTTTCGCAACCTTTCCACGCCATTCATTGCGGATCTGCTGTTGCTCTTTCGTGAAGTTCTTTAGAGCCTCCTTATCGTCTTCCATGCGGATCTGAACAATACGGCCTAGTGCTGTATCCGGGCCGATGCCGCAGAGCAAAGCTTTAAACTCATACCAGGGCATTTTTTTAAAGTCTTTGCTATAAACCCTCACCCCATATTGTTCCGCAAGACTGGATACAATCAGATCCCAGTCCTCAAATAAATCATATCCGGGGTCAACTACTCCCCCACTTCTCCCTCATCGCCGCCGGCTATCAGATCAATAGCACATTCTACCACGGTAGAATAATCTTCAAACTTTAAGTGCAGTTTTTCCAGATCCTTTTGTGCTTTTGGCGTAAAAATCAAATTACACAGCCTTGAGATGGAAGCAGGAGAAATATTCTCGCCATCTCCAACCTCGCCCATAACCTCAATCATGGTTGTGGCATCTGCATTTATCTCATATTTCTTGCCCCTAATCTCGATTGCCGGGTTTTCTTCAAATTTTAACCGATCTGTAATATCAACTATTTTGCTCATTTCTTATCCTTTCATTAAAAGAGGGAGAGATGATCTCTCCCTACACCCCTGTTGTTACCGTTGGCTTTCCATTAGACATAACCTCAAACTCTAATGGTGCTACTGCCGTGGAATCACCTGCACCGATGTTGGTTACGTTTATTACTGCCCCGCCGAATTTGACAACTGTTCCGTCCGGGAAAGTCCACTGGAAATCCTTTTCCACATTTCTTCCGTTTTTCCAAGCCAATCCCGCAACTGCATCATTTCCAGCATCGCCAACATTACGTTTTGCTGTTACGGTGATGGTTACGGATTTTGCGGTCATTAATCGCCGAATCCATCCTTCCGAATCAAACGGTGTCCACTCTTCCACTCCATTGTCGAATGACACCTCAAACGTTTCACAATCAGCAATCGTTTTCATTGCCGCAGCAGCACCAGCAGCCGCAGTGTCAATCTGGAACTGGTTCTCATAACAGGGATATACCCCACTTCTGTTTTCCTCTGGCATTTCTTTTCCTACCTTTCATAATAAATATCAAACCATATAACCCTTTCATATACTCCATTGTCATCCGTGCCAACGTCTACTGGCTCCGGCACCTGCATAGACAAAAAATATACTTTTGTGTTATTGATCCTAAATTGTTTCTGTGCTTCTAATTTCTCAAACAGCCCCATAGCTGCCATTTCCGTTTCCTTTGCATTTTCGTTCCAATGAACAAGCAAGGAAACATTTTTCACTTCATATTTTTTACTCCCTCCAACGGAGTATCTTTTAGGGCCATAGCTGGCCCTCTGGTACACTCCAATGGATTTTTGTTTCTTATTGTCCAGTTTTCCAGTGTAATAATGCTCTGCATTACCAAACGTCTTTAACCAGTCTTTTATGTCCGCCAGTAGCAGCACTAGATACCACTCTCCTTCCGGTACAATCTCTTAAATGCCTGCTGTGCAAACCCTTGATAAAGCCCTCCCGGCAACCATGGCCCGAACCACTCGCCACCGGCAAAAGGGTTTTCTAAAGTACTAAAGTTGTACTCAGGATGAAAATACAACCGGCGGGCATAGGGCGTTGACGATACAAGCGTACATTTCCCACGGGAACTGTCTGTATAATCTACAAAAGTCGATTCATTCTGGAGGTTTCCGGTATCAAACGGCATTACCTGAGCCTGCACAACATCCATGTGTACCGCCTCTGTCGTCTGCTCTAATGCTTTTACCTGTGCCCGGCTCAACTGTTTCAGCTTTATGGTGTTGATCTTTATAATGGAATTACATCGCATCAGATCAACTCCAATCTGGTATAATTAACGGTGCCATCAGGGTTCCTGGCCTTTTCCCCAGATGCAATCCGTCTATCCACGCCGAATATTGTAGCCTTTCCGCCGCTGATCACCGGAACATCAGGGGCAATATCCCCACGAAAAAGAGCAGAACCCGTAATCTGTACGATCTTCTGCTCGCTGGTAAATATTCTTTTTGCCTTGTCCTGGTAATTGCATTTTAAATCTGCATCTACCAAATGGATCGGTTGCCCTTCTTCCCCTAACTCTTCACTGTCAATTCTCACATGGATATCAGTTGTGCACATAAAGTCCGGCACCAAATCTGGCCATACCATCTACACCGCCCCCAGTCTGCGGCAGCAAAGACCGGTCTGTTCTAACATGGAATATGTATCTGCCTGCATTACAACGCCGTTTCTTACCGTTACATTCCATCCGTTTGTATCTATGCCCATGGATACCCCGTTCAGGCTATAAGAAGACAAAATACTATTGATCAGGGGTTCGTTCTCCTTTTCAAAATCCGCCTGCTTACATGCAACATATCGGATCATTTCTTTTTGAAATTCTGTCAGATTGCCAAAGCCTTTCCCAACAATCCGGTTAAACGTCATAGAATCTATGTGGCGGCTGGCTATAAAGACGGCCTTTTCTGCTTCTTCATCAGGCAGCCGTCCACCGTACTGATCCCGGTAATATGACGCATCAGCATAAGAGGTAAGCGCCACACGCACCACCTCCTACACTGCTGTATAAGCTGTTGTATCTACATCCACGTAGATGCTATCTATTTTGTTATCTTTTCCGTTCGGGAATACAAAAACATCAGAGAGTGAGCGATTCTGATACAGATATCCGTCTCCTTCTGTATGTGTCCCTGGTTCAAAATAGTAGATACTTGAGATCTTCGGTACTGTTTTGCATGTCTGACCGCAAGCTACCAGCACATTGATTCGGTGTGATTCGCTTGCAACTGGTTCAAAACCTCCGTCTGTCGGATCAAAGTTGAATTTATCATAGAAGCGTTCATCATCAATGACTTCCATGACTGGAACTCCGTCAATATCGGTCACTCTAGTTTCGATACCGATACCGCCCTCTGCAACCTGCGTCATTTCGATTTTCCGTGTAAATTCCTTAGAATTTTCCAGATTGTCCATGATAGCAGAAGTCACATACATGACAAGTGATCCGTTTGCTTTGTACCTTCTTAATTTTCCAGTAGCTAAATATTCTTTCAACTTAGAAAAGGTGTTTTCTGCGGTATAATCTGTTGTTGCTGTGGAGCTGTGGTATCCTTCTGTTCCTTGAGCTTTCTGTGCTAATTTAGAGAAAAACAGTGCATCTGTCTCTGGTACAGCCTGTGTCTGTTCAAAAACCCTAGAGATATTCTGAATAGATGCAGTCTGATTTGTCTCATCTACTTCTGCCTTATCCACCAAAAATGAAATATCACGGTCGTGTTCCAGGGTAAATGGTACATCTGTCTGTGCATATGATCCTTTATTCCATCCACCGTTACGACTATGTTTTTTATAACCGCTTGTGCTCATCTGGGTAAAATGGAAGGTCTTTGCATCCAACCAGCGGACATTTTGAGTTACAAACGGGGATGTAAGAGTCCCCTGAATTAAAATTTCTAAGAGCTCCGGCTCCCATACTTCTGCATAATTTAAAGCCATATTTTATTTTTCCTTTCCTTAGTTAAATCTGTTCCACCTCTTTGTTGGAACGGTTTTCTGTTGCGTTGGTGGTGTTGTTGGCTGCTGTGTCTGCTGCCCTACCCCAATTTGCCTAAACCCAGTCTGTTGTGTATCTGGCTGCGGCTTTAGCTGTGGAACATCCTCAAGTACCTTGTTTAGTGCTTCTTTCAACTTCTCCTGGTCTACTTTTCCATCTTCCCCAACAACCTGTGTTATATCTGCCATTTTTAAGACATACGACATGGTTTTTAGGTCAATTCCAAGATCCCCGGACAGCAAAAATGCATCTCTTTCTATCGTTGCCTGCTGTGCCTGTTGCTGTGCCACAGATAAATTCTGCTGGATTACATTTACATCAGGCTGATTAGCTGCTTTCTGTTCCTTGAACGCCGTCATTGCCTGTTCTGCCTCTTCCTGGCTAAGCCCCCGTTGCTTAAAATATGCTTTGAGAGCTGTAGTCTCTTTTGCCGCAAGTGTACCATCCAGCATTTGCTGGATCTTGTTGTAGTCAATCTCCGGGCCTGCCGTGGGCGGCTGAGTGGGCGGTGCCGGTGGCTCCTGTCCTTCACCGTTGCCAGGTTCTGCAAAATATTGAAGATTCATTGGGATTGTATTTTTAAACATAATTGCTCCTTCCGTTTTTAAGAGTGTCGCTCTGTTATTCTCCGTTTTCATCGGTGTCACCGGCCACGCACCTTTTAAGCTCATGTCGTGTTTAGAGCATAAAAATAAGACGTTTTACGGAACGTCTTCTACCGAGATAAGTGGATCACCTCCAGCTACTTGTTTGGTTTCCTTTTCCCCTTGGGCTTTTCTTCGTTTGCCGCCTCTGGGACGACCAACTCTGCCACTCCTGCTTCTACTAATACCGCCGCTCTTTCGTCGGATACTGCCAGAATATCACCCGGATCTTTGAAAAATCCAAGCTGTTTGTCGTAGTAAGACTGTGTAATTTTAACTTTACTCATCGCTATCACCTCCCATCCAGCATAAAACTATGATTGTAAAGCAAATGATTGCTGTTATTTGTACGGATACTGCCATATCTATTCCTTTCTTGCCATAAAAATAGGCACAAAAATACCACCATGCCATCTGACAGGTGGTATCATTCCTTATTCTGTTCTTCCTTTTCTCTTAGTTCTGCGATATGCTTTTGAAATTCTTCATCGGACATGCCCCTGATCTGATCCATTAGACCGCCCGGAGCATACACCCGGTCATCGCAGATATAATCATTTTTATCTTTTCCCATGTGACCCTCCTATAATTTTTCAAACTTAAACTCATAAGTCCTGGATAATTCCTCTAATGCCTTTTCCATTCCTGTAATATCAGTATACCTTGAATATTTACGCATTGCAATCTCAAAGTCAGCTGTACTGATCAATTTTTTAGGCTTAGTGTAATAGTAGATACTGCCGTCATGTCCTATCGTTATGCCCGTCACGTACTTATTACGGACCAGCGCATTGAGATCAGACAAACTTGGCGGCATCCCTCTTGGATGGTTATGTAACAAAAGAATTTTTTCTTTTTTGCGGTCCGCTTCATCAAGCTGGTTTTGGAATTGTGTGGAACGTGCAACACCAAACTCAATATTTTGGTCTGTTATACGGGCAATTTCTTCGCCCGTTTTCATACTGATCGCATACATTTCCTCTGTTTTAAGCCCGTCACGATTATTGAGCATCCACTTTGATCTTGTGTAAATTGCATCTAATATTTTATCATCTTCCGATAACTGTAAAAACTTATTTTTATAACTATTTTCTGAAACCACAGGCCAGTTTACGCCATATTTTCCTTCCGTCGGCTTCTTTGGCGACAGTTCATTTTCCCTGATACGGTATTCTTTTTTGTTTTCAGCGTCAAGACTATACATAGATAGCCTATGATATTTGTTCCTTTGCCGGGATATGTACTGTTCCCTCTGCTCTTCTTTTACCTGTTCCCTTATCTGCTCAATATCTTTTTTTGAAATCTGTTCTTCTGGGGGCCGGTTGATTCCTGGGAAATATGTTGTATGACTATCCTTACATCGTGGATGGTATAGTCCAGCAGCAACAGCAGCGCTCATGAGCGGATAGTCACCGTCCGCCCTACTTCCACCGCTCCACACATCATCAATCAATATCTTACCCACAAACGGCAGACACTTTGGACACGGGTTTCCACGCTTATTCATGATTACTAAATGGCAGCCCCATTCCTGTCGTTTTTCACCTTCTCCTGTCAAATAGGCTCTCTTTGAAGCCGTTCGGATCGCCATATCAGCATAATCAGACAAGCTGTGCATTGATCCGTTCTTATACTGCACACATTGGATTCCTGCGCTTAAAAAGTCTTTTGTAGCCATGTCCACAGCTTTTTGATATGTACCGGCACCAGATGCGGCATACATCTGTGCATCAAAAATTGTTTTTCTATATGCATCGT
>OBWM01001165.1_pt1 | contig 15930 bp, 15 predicted proteins | sample 1538041 | NCBI WGS metagenome assembly OBWM01 (sample SAMEA2580049, study PRJEB22360) | human gut metagenome | biome: human gut; feature: human-associated habitat; material: faeces | place: Denmark | collected 2008/2010
TACCGATACTCCCCACGGGCGAAAGGGCACAAGCCCCAGCCGCAGCCATCGGCGGCACCATGGCTCCTATTGAACTGGAAGAAGGATATGACAAGGATTATGTGGCTGCGGTCAATATTGCGTCAGCCCCCACCGGACAGCTGATTCCGCCAAGCAACACGCTGATTGTGTACGCCACTGTGGCGGGAAGCGTATCCGTGGCAGCCCTGTTCATGGCAGGTTACATACCGGGCATTGCCTGGGGTATTTCCCTGATGTTTATTGCGGGATACATGGCAAAAAAGAGGGGGTACGTGTCAACCTTTTCCGTGACTCCCAAAGAAGCGCTCAAGGTGCTGTGGGATGCCCTGCCCAGCCTGCTCTTAATTATCATTGTAATCGGCGGTATTCTGAAAGGCGTGTTTACTGCCACGGAAGGTTCTGCCATCGCGGTGGTTTATGCCCTGATTTTAAGCCTTTGCTACCGCTCCCTGAAAATAAAAGACCTGCCGTCCATTATATTGAGTTCCTGCAAGACCACCTGTATTGTTATTTTTATGATTGGCGTGTCATCCATCATGTCATGGGTCATGGCCTATACCATGATTCCCACTGCCATTGCCAACGCCATGCTGTCCCTCAGCAGCAATAAGTATGTGATTCTGCTGCTGATGAACGTGATTCTCCTGGTGGTGGGAACCTTTATGGACCCGACGCCGGCCGTGCTGATTTTTACGCCTATTTTCCTGCCCATCTGCCAGAGCTTTGGCATGGACCCGGTGCAGTTCGGCATCATGATTGTATTTAACCTGTGTATCGGCACCATTACACCGCCGGTTGGGGTGATTCTGTTTACGGGGTGCAAGGTGGTGGGAATATCCATTGAGGGCGTAATTAAGACACTGCTTCCCTTTTTTGCGGCCATTGCAGTGGTGCTTCTGCTGGTAACCTATGTGCCGGCCATGTCCATGTGGATTCCGTCCATGCTGGGACTGGTGAAGTAGCGGATATTTGTTATGAAACAGGTATGGGATTGACACAATAAAATGGAGGATAAATAAAAATGAACGATTGTTTTTACTGTGAAAATGGAGAGAAATTAAACAGCCTGATGATTGAGGTGTGCAAACTGGACTATTCCACGGTGTACCTGAACCGTGACCAGAAGCATAAGGGAAGATGCATTGTGATGTTTAAGGACCACAAGACAGAGTATTTCCAGCTGACCGAAGAGGAAAACAGGGGATATTTTGCAGAGCTGGCAAAGACAGCCCAGGCTGTCTGGAACCTGTATCATCCTGATAAAATCAATTATGCCACTTTTGGGGACGGCGTGCCCCATGTACATGTACACGTGGTTCCCAAATACAAGGGCGGACTTCAGTGGGGAGAGGCGTTCCATGATGATGTGGAGAAAGTGCTTCTCTCGGAGGAGGAATATCAGGAGATGGCAAAAGCGCTGCGGGAAGAGATCTGTAAGCCTGCATAATCCCCTGTGAAAAACAGAAAACCCCGGCGCCTGTGGCAAGCAGGCGCCGGGGTTTTCTGTTTTTGTCGTATGGTAACTTTAAGACCAGAAGCAATTTTTTCTTTTGTATCCTTATTTATATGGTAACTGTATGGTAATCCGTTTCTTTTGTATTTTGGTTCAATGCCTGGGAGCCGTTCCATCCGGTATGTGTGTGTGATGGAGTGTAATGCAATATTGGAATTTCGTGCGGCTTTTTGCCGCCCTTTAGGTTTATGATTGTATGTTCCGGAATCCCTGTCCCCTGGGGCTTTCGCGGCTGACCGTTCCTGCCCCGGCATCTTTCTTTCATCCGTTCATAATGTTAATGCAGGGCGGGGCTTTTTTATTGCAAAAAAAAATTGCCGCTTATTGCCAGTGTTCATAATATGTGATAATATAAAGGTTGTTTTACAGAAAAGAGGATACAATCATGTTACAATATCTAATTGTGTGCCCGTTGGTGTTCCTGGCCGGACTGGTGGATTCCATTGCAGGCGGCGGCGGGCTTATTGCTCTGCCCGCATATCTCATTGCAGGGGTGCCCGCCCATGTGGCCCTGGGTACCAATAAACTCAGCTCAGCCATGGGCACCACTGTTTCCACGGCCCGGCTGGCAAAGCACGGTTTTCTCAAAGGAAAGGTGCTTATGGCGGTGTGCTCCTCGGCGGCCGCCCTTATGGGTTCGGCTCTGGGCGCCCATCTGGCCCTCATGGTGCCGGAATCCGTCATCAAGCACATGATGATTGTGGTGCTGCCCGTTGTGGCGTTTTACGTGCTCAGGAACAAGGATATGGGAGCCAGGGACAGGACGGAAGATATTTCCAGAAATAAGGTATTTGCCATCTCCATGGCGGCGGCCTTTTTTGTGGGGGGATATGACGGCTTTTACGGACCCGGAACAGGAACCTTCCTGATTCTGATTCTCACAGGGGCTGCCGGGATGGACGCCCGCAGCGCCTCCGCCCAGACAAAGGTAATCAATCTTTCCTCTAATATAGCGGCCCTGGTGACCTTTATTGCCACCGGAAATGTTTACTACCCGCTGGGGCTTACAGCAGGCGTGTGTTCCATTGCGGGACACTACATCGGGGCAGGCATGGTGGCCCACGACGGCCAGAAGGTGGTCCGTCCCGTGGTACTGGCGGTGCTTGGGGTATTGTTCATTAAAATAATAAGCAACACATAAGCAGCCCGTAAACAGCACATAGGAAATAGGAGAGAATCACATGAAATGGAAAAAATTTACATTAACTACCACAACACAGGCTGTAGACCTGATTAGCAGCATGTTTGATGACATTGGTATAGAAGGAATCGAAATCGAAGACAATGTGCCCCTGACAGAGAAGGAGACAAAGGGGATGTTTATTGACATTCTTCCTGAGCTTCCTCCGGACGAAGGTGTTGCCAGGATAAGTTTTTACCTGGATGATGACGCGGATGTGGCGGATTACCTCAGACGGGTGGAAGAGGGCCTAGACGAGCTGTCCCCATTTGCGGATCTGGGCGCCAGGACCATCACCGCGTCGGAGACAGAGGACAAGGACTGGATTAACAACTGGAAACAATACTTTAAGCCCTTTACAGTGGACGATATTCTGATTAAGCCTACCTGGGAAACCATACCGGAGGAGCACAAGGACAAGCTTCTGGTGCAGATTGACCCGGGAACGGCCTTTGGAACAGGCATGCATGAGACCACCCAGCTGTGCATCCGCCAGCTGGAAAAGTACGTGAACCGGGACACCTTGGTGCTGGATGTGGGAACAGGCAGCGGTATCCTGGGAATCACAGCCCTGAAACTGGGGGCAAAAGAGGTGTGGGGCACGGACCTGGATGAAAATGCCATCAACGCCGTAAGGGAGAACCTGGAAGCCAACAGCATTCCTGAAGACAGGTTCCATGTACTCCAGGGTAATATCATAGACGATGTTTCCGTCAAGGAATGGGCGGGATACGGTAAGTACGATGTGGCAGTGGCCAACATACTGGCGGATGTTATTATTCTGCTGGTGGATGAGATACCGGCCCATCTGAAAAAAGGCGGTATCTTCATCACCTCCGGCATTATTGATATGAAGGAAGAGGCGGTGAAGGAGGCCTTTGGGCGCTGTCCGGAGCTGGAAGTGGTGGAAATCACATACCAGGGAGAATGGGTGAGCGTGACCGCCAGAAGGAAATAGGATGAATAAGGAAGGACCTGAGGGAAAGCCATGCATCATTTTTTTGTGAACCCTGAGCAGGTGGAGGACGGCCTGATAAGGATAACCGGATCTGACGTGAACCACATAAAGAATGTCCTGCGCATAAGGCAGGGGGAGGAAATGCTGGTCAGCGACGGTACCGGCAGGGACTACCTGTGTCAGGCGGAGGAAATCGCCGGACAGGAAGTCACGGTACGGATTCTTGAGACAGAGGAGGAGGGGAGAGAGCTTCCTTCCAGAATCTGGCTCTTTCAGGGACTGCCCAAATCTGATAAGATGGAGTTCATCATACAGAAGGCTGTGGAGCTGGGGGCGGCAGGCATTGTGCCTGTGACCACCAGGAACACGGTGGTTAAACTGGACCCCAAAAAGGAAGAGGCCAAGGTCAAGCGGTGGCAGGCCATTGCGGAAAGCGCCGCCAAGCAGTCCAAACGGAGCCTGGTTCCCAGGGTATCCGGCATTATGACCTTAAAAGAAGCCTTTGACTATGTGGAAAGCCAGGGATTTTCCGTGCGTCTCATTCCTTATGAACATGAGGCGGGGATGGACGGCACAAAGACGGAGCTGGATGCCGCGGGGCCGGGACAGGACATTGCTGTGTTTATCGGCCCGGAGGGCGGTTTTGATGAACGGGAGATAGAATTGGCCCTTTCAAAAGGCGTGCGGCCCATCAGTCTGGGACGCAGGATACTGAGGACGGAGACAGCGGGGCTGGCCCTGCTGTCGGTGCTTATGATGCGGCTGGAAGGGGCGCTGTAAAGGAGTTTGTATAATGGAAGCATATTTTGACAATTCAGCCACCACCCGCGTGTTTGACAGCGTGAGGGATATTGTGGTAAAGACCATGACGGAGGATTACGGCAATCCCTCTGCCAAGCACAGAAAGGGAATGGAGGCAGAGCAGTATGTGCGCCAGGCAGCGGCGGACATTGCTAAAACATTAAAGGTCAGGGATAAGGAAATCCTGTTCACCTCCGGCGGCACGGAATCCAACAACATGGCTCTCATCGGCACAGCCATGGCCAACCAGAGGGCCGGAAAGCACATCATCAGCACCAGAATCGAACATGCCTCGGTTTACAACCCTCTGGCCTATCTGGAGCAGCAGGGATTTGAGGTCACATATCTGTCTGTGGACAGCCAGGGCCACATTTCCCTGGAGGAACTGGAAGCAGCCATCCGTCCGGACACCATCCTGGTATCCATCATGTATGTGAACAACGAGGTGGGCGCCATTGAACCGGTGGAGCAGATAGCATCCCTTATCCATGGGAAGAATCCGGCCATCCTTTTCCATGTGGACGCCATCCAGGCTTACGGCAAGCTTACCATACGCCCTAAGAAGCAGGGAATCGACCTGTTATCTGTCAGTGCCCATAAGATTCACGGCCCCAAGGGAGTGGGTTTTCTCTATATAGACGAGAAGGTGAAGATCCGTCCCCTTCTCTACGGAGGAGGCCAGCAAAAGGACATGCGTTCAGGCACGGAAAATGTTCCTGGCATCGCGGGCATGGGCCGGGCGGCCAGGGAAATCTACACAGACCATCAGCAGAAGGTGGAGTATATTACCGGCCTGAAAGACTATATGACAGACCGCATGGCGTCCCTGCCGGGCGTTACTGTCAACAGCCGCAAGGGAATGGAGAGCGCGCCCCAGATTGTCAGCGCAAGCTTTCAGGGTGTGAGAAGCGAGGTCCTTCTTCACGCCCTGGAGGACAAGGGAATCTATGTTTCTTCCGGATCCGCCTGTTCTTCCAATCACCCGGCAATCAGCGGAACCTTAAAGGCCATCGGGGTCAGGCAGGAACTGCTGGATTCCACGCTGAGATTCAGCTTCGGCGTGTTCAACACAAGAGAAGAGATAGATTATTGCATGGAAGTCCTGGAAGAGCTTCTGCCGGTGCTGAGAAGGTACCACAGAGGCTGAACCGTGTAAATGATTCGGCCCCGCAGGACAATGAAGGGGACGATTAAGCGACAGAAAGAGGTAAAAGATGCAGTACCAGTCATTTTTAATTAAATACGCAGAGATTGGCACCAAGGGCAAAAACCGGTATATGTTTGAGGATGCCCTCATAAAGCAGATCCGCTATGCGCTGAAAAGCGTGGAGGGGCAGTTTGACGTCACCAAGGAGTCAGGACGTATCTATGTGAAGGCGGAAACAGACTATGATTACGACGATGCGGTGGAGGCGCTGAAGCGTGTATTCGGCATCGCGGATATCTGCCCCATGGTGCAGATTGAGGACAAGGATTACGAGAACCTGAAACAACATGTGGTGGAGTACATGGACCAGGTTTATCCGGATAAGAACATCACCTTCAAGGTAAATGCCCGCAGGGGGGACAAGCAGTATCCCGTGACTTCGGAGCAGATTAACCGCGACATGGGGGAGGTGATTCTGGAAGCGTTTCCCCAGATGCGTGTGGACGTCCATCACCCGGATGTGATTCTCCATGTGGAGGTGCGCCAGAGGATCAACCTGTTTTCACTGATGATACCCGGACCCGGAGGCATGCCTGTGGGAACCAACGGCAGGGCCATGCTGCTGCTGTCCGGCGGCATCGACAGTCCGGTGGCAGGCTACATGATTGCCAAGAGAGGCGTGAAGATAGACGCAGTGTATTTCCATGCCCCGCCTTATACCAGCGAACGGGCAAAGCAGAAGGTGGTGGACCTGGCAAACCTGGTGGCCAGATACGCGGGCCCCATCAATCTCCATGTGGTGAATTTCACGGACATCCAGCTCTACATTTATGATAAGTGCCCTCATGAGGAGCTGACCATCATCATGCGCCGCTATATGATGCGGATTGCCCAGACCATCGCGGAGCGCACCGGCTCCATCGGCCTCATTACAGGCGAGAGCATCGGACAGGTGGCCTCCCAGACCTTACAGTCCCTGGCAGCCACCAATGAGGTGTGCACCATGCCTGTGTTCAGGCCCGTCATTGGATTTGACAAACAGGAAATCGTGGATGTGTCTGAGAAAATCGGCACCTATGAGACATCCATACAGCCTTACGAGGACTGCTGCACCATTTTTGTGGCCAAGCATCCGGTGACAAAGCCCAACATCAATGTAATTCACAGTTCGGAGCGCCGTCTGGAGGAGAAAATCGACCAGCTGGTGGAGACTGCTCTGGAGACCACGGAACAGATTCTCTGCCAGGGGTAAGGGAAAAACAGACCGGTCTGACCTGGAAGCAAACACAAAAACAGACCAGTCCGCTCAAGGAGCAAACGTCAAAACAAACGCAAAAAAGAGTCTGCCTCGGCAGACTCTGATGGTTTCTGATGACCTATGTGCTTTGTCACGCTGCCTGGGCAGCGGATGAAGAATCAGCAGATTAAGCGATGATGTATGGTGATAAGATAGCCAGAATGTCATCAACGCAGCTCTCGGCATGGATGTTCAGGTCGATTGGCTTGGATAAATCCAGGCTGAAGATGCCCATGATAGACTTTGCATCAATCACATATCTGCCGGAAACCAGATCAAAATCAACATCAAACTTAGATAAATCATTTACAAATGACTTAACCTTGTCAATGGAATTTAACGAAATACGAACTGTTTTCATGAGAAAAACCCTCCTTGTGGTAAGTGTGTATGGATTATGTTTGCAGTGAATCCTGCTTTGCTTTAATACTACAGACAGGGGGACTAAAAGTCAATAGTGAGATTGCATGAAAAACGCAGTAACAATATGGTAATTTGGTTAGAGTTCCATAGGGCGCAAGCCATGTATAAAGGGTCGCAACAGACCGTAAACAGGAGGTTTTACAATGCCAAAAGCAGCCCTGCATAACCTGGGATGCAAAGTGAATGCTTATGAGACAGAAGCCATGCAGCAGCAGTTAGAGGAGCGCGGTTATGAAATCGTACCCTTTGACCAGAAGGCGGACGTCTATATTATCAATACATGTTCCGTGACCAATATCGCGGACCGCAAATCCCGCCAGATGCTCCACCGCGCAAAGAAGTTAAATCCTGAGGCTGTGGTGGTGGCGGCGGGCTGTTATGTCCAGGTGGCATCCGACGCCCTGAAGGAAGATGACAGCGTGGATATCATTGTGGGCAATAACAATAAGGCGCGTCTGGCGGATATTCTGGAAGAATACATGAAGGACAGGCAGGGGGATGAAGGAGGCTATGTGCTGGATATTGCCCGGGCCCGAGAGTATGAGGAGCTTCATGTGAGCCGCCTGGGAGAACATACCAGGGCATTTATCAAGGTCCAGGACGGCTGCAACCAGTTCTGCAGCTACTGCATTATCCCCTATGCCAGAGGCAGGGTCAGAAGCCGGAAGCCGGAGGATGTGGAGGCTGAGGTTAAAGGGCTGGTGGCCCGTGGGTACAGGGAAGTGGTGCTTACTGGAATCCATTTAAGCTCCTACGGAACAGAGCACATGGAAGGAAGTCCGGTAAAGGGCGGAGACTGGGACAGCGGCCCCCTGTGGGATTTGATAGAGCGGATTCACCGGGTGGAGGGACTGGAGCGCATCCGTCTGGGTTCCCTGGAGCCGAGAATCATCACCAGGGAATTTGCCGAAAAGCTGGCCGGACTGCCGGAATTCTGCCCTCATTTCCACCTCTCCCTCCAAAGCGGTTGCGATGCCACATTAAAACGCATGAACCGCCATTATACCACGGAGGATTATCTCAGGCGCTGCGGCATACTCAGGGAGATCTTTGACCACCCGGCCATTACAACGGATGTGATTGCAGGGTTTCCGGGAGAGACAGAGGAAGAGTTTGAGGAGACCAGAAGATTTCTGGAGACAGTGCGTTTTTATGAGATGCATGTCTTTAAATATTCCAAACGCCAGGGCACCAGGGCGGCTGTCATGGAGGACCAGGTTTCGGAGCAGGTAAAGGCCCGGCGCAGCGACGTGCTGCTGGAGCTGGAAAAGACCATGTCGCGTGAGTACAGGGAGCGCTTTGCAGGCAGCCGGGTATCGGTCCTGTTTGAGGAGGCAGCTGAGATTGGGGGAAAATGGTATATGATGGGCCATACTCCTCAGTATGTCAGAGCAGCCCTGCCGCTGGAGGACGGAATGAACCGGGAAGAGTTTGGCGGGCGTATTATGGAGCTTTTTGCTTCCGGGCTGCTGAACGATGAGATGTTAAAGGTGGAATTTTCTTGAAAAAAGGAACATATTTCCGAAAAGACGGAAAGATTGTGCGACATTTTACAGAAACATGACAATAATTAGAAAAAATTAAGAAAATAATCTATTGCCGAATAGCAAAATATAATGTAGAATAGAGAAGAATACTTAAAGGACGTGATGACATGGGCAATATAAAAGATACTCAATATTTTCAAGCTGTTCAGGACAAAAAGATAGAAGTAAGCGACGTACTGGAGCAGGTATATATTGCCTTGACTGAAAAGGGGTATAATCCCGTGAACCAGATCGTGGGTTATATCATGTCTGGGGACCCGACTTATATTACCAGCCATAAGGGCGCCAGAAGTCTTATCATGAAGGTTGAGCGGGATGAGATTCTGGAGGAACTGATGGCTGTGTATATTGATGCCCGTCTGAAATAAGAACTGTTTCAGACTGGTTCCGGGGCAATTTACAGAGGCGCTCCAGGGGCATCCGGCCCGCCACGGGCAGGCAGGATATGCGGCGTGAATAACAGAAGGCCCGGAAACGGGCCTTTACAGTAATGTACGGATGGATATGAGTGGGATGCATTCAGTTGGCCATAGGCCAGCTGCTTTTATGGTGCATTCCGATTTTTTGCGTTTACCGGAGGAATTGAATATGAGGATAATGGGTCTGGATTTTGGCTCGAAAACAGTTGGGGTGGCAGTCTGCGATCCTTTAGGTATCACTGCCCAGACAGTGGAAACAATCACCAGGGCCAGCGAGAATAAGATGCGTCAGACCCTTGCGAGGATTGAGCAATTAATTGGTGAATACGAGATTGAACGTATTGTTCTTGGTTATCCTAAGAATATGAACAATACAGTGGGCGAGCGCGGGGAAAAGACCCAGGAGTTCAAAGTGGCCCTGGAAAGGCGTACCGGTCTTGAGGTTATCCTCTGGGACGAGCGTCTCACCACAGTGGCGGCAGAACGGGTTCTGATTGAAAGCGGTGTTCGTAGGGAAAACAGAAAGAAAAGCGTGGACCAAATTGCGGCAGCCATGATTCTGCAGGGGTATCTGGACAGCCTGCAGCATAGTTAGGATGCAATTGGGACATGGACAATGCGGCCGGTCGCGTCAGGCGTGACAGACAGGCGCCAGGAGAGAAGAAATGGAAGAAAAGACGAGAGAAGATATGATTACCATGGTGACGGATTCCGGAGAATCCGTGGATTTTTATGTGTTGGAAGAAACAAGGATAAATGCAAGGAGTTATCTGCTTGTGACAGACGCGCCGGAAGGCGAGGACGGAGAGTGCTATATCCTTAAGGATATGTCAGGACAGCAGGACGCTGAGGCCGTGTATGAGTTTGTGGAAGACGACAGCGAACTGGACGCACTGATGAAAGTGTTTGAAGAACTGTTAAGCGATGCAGATGTGGACCTTGAGAAATAGATAGAAAGAAAGATTGGAGGAATCAATTTGAATTTAGAAGAAAAAGAGAATACGGCAGAGGTGGCGCCAGAGGCAGCTGCACAGGCAACGAATCAGGCCGTACAGGAAAACAATGCCCAGGATGCCGGTGTCCAGGAGACAGCGGGAGCTGCGGCCCCACAGGAGCAGCCTGTGAAGAAGTCCCAGAATAGAAGACCGGCCCAGAAAAAGACCGCTTCCAAGGAACAGGGAGGAAATGGGGAAGCCCAGAAAAAGAAAAATACGGGTTCCAGACAGGGTCAGGCAAAGAGCAGGAGCGGACAAAAGGGAGAGAACCAGACCGGAACTGCTGCCAGGGAGTCCAAGGACAGCGCCGGCGCAAGGTCCTCCAAGGGAACCGGCAGCGCAAAGGCGTCCAGGAATTCCGGAGAGTCCAAGGCGGCCAGAGGTTCAGGGGAGTCCAGGAATTCTGGAGAGTCCAAGGCATCCAGGAATTCCGGGGAGTCCAAGAACTCCAGAAATTCCGGTGAATCAAAGGCGCTTCCCGCACCGGCCAGACAGAAGGCACGGGATGGAAAAAAGGACGGAAAGGGCAAGCTGAAAATCATTCCATTAGGCGGTCTTGAGCAGATTGGAATGAACATCACCGCCTTTGAGTATGAGGACAGCATCATTGTGGTGGACTGCGGACTGGCCTTCCCGGGGGACGACATGCTGGGCATTGACCTGGTTATACCGGACGTGACCTACTTAAAGCAGAACATTGACAAGGTGAAGGGCTTCGTCATCACCCATGGCCATGAGGACCATATCGGCGCCCTGCCTTATATCCTGCAGCAGGTCAATGTGCCTGTATACGGCACAAAGCTGACCATTGCCCTGATTGAGCATAAGCTGGAGGAGCACCGCCTCTTAAAGAACACCAAGCGCAAGGTGATGAAGCACGGACAGTCCGTGAACCTGGGATGCTTCAGAGTGGAATTCGTGAAGACAAACCACAGCATCCAGGACGCATCCGCCCTGGCCATATTTACACCAGTGGGAACCGTGCTGCACACAGGAGACTTTAAGATTGACTACACGCCGGTGTTTGGGGATCCCATTGACCTGCAGCGCTTTGCGGAGCTGGGCAAGAAGGGCGTGCTGGCCCTGATGGCAGACAGTACCAATGCCATCCGTCCCGGATTCACCATGTCCGAGCGTACGGTGGGAAAGACATTTGACGCCATATTCGCGGAGCACCAGAATAGGCGCATCATCGTGGCCACCTTTGCCTCCAATGTGGACCGGGTTCAGCAGGTGGTGAACACAGCGTATAAATACGGGCGCAAGGTGGTGGTGGAAGGCCGCAGCATGGTGACTATCATGGATATTGCCAGCAAGCTGGGGTATATCAATGTGCCGGAGGGAACCCTCATCGACATTGAACACCTGAGGAACTACCCGCCGGAGTCCACGGTGCTCATTACCACGGGAAGCCAGGGCGAGTCCATGGCCGCCCTTTCCAGGATGGCTGCCAGCATCCATAAGAAGGTATCCATTGTGCCGGGAGATGTGGTGGTGCTGAGCTCCACGCCGATTCCCGGAAATGAAAAGGCAGTGGCCAATGTGGTGAACGAGCTGTCCATGAAGGGCGCTGAGGTAATCTGCCAGGATACCCACGTATCAGGACATGCCTGCCAGGAGGATCTGAAGCTGATTTATTCCCTGGTGCATCCAAAGTTCTCCATTCCCATCCATGGCGAGTACCGTCACCGTATGGCCCAGAGGGAACTGGCCCAGTTTATGGGTGTACAAAAGGAAAATGCTGTCATGGTCAACTCCGGCGACGTGGTGGCCCTGGACGAGGACAGCTGCGAGGTGATAGACCACGTTACCTGCGGAGGCATCTTCGTGGACGGCCTCGGCGTGGGCGATGTGGGCAATATTGTATTACGGGATAGACAAAACCTTGCACAAAATGGTATTATTGTAGTAGTATTGACGTTAGAGAAGCACAGCAACCAGCTGCTTGCGGGACCGGATATTGTGTCCAGAGGCTTTGTGTATGTGCGGGAATCCGAGGATTTGCTGGAGGAGGCCCACACCATTGTGTACGACGCAGTGCAGGACTGCCTGGACCGCCATGTCAGCGACTGGGGTAAGATAAAGAACATCATTAAAGACAGTTTAAGTGACTTTTTGTGGAAGCGCATGAAGCGCAATCCCATGATTCTGCCAATTATCATGGAGGTATAACAGATAACGGACCGGTGTGCTGCCTGGGCGGCAGCACACCGGTCCGGGATACCGCGGTCATGAAGACGCCGGGCAGGATAAGAGGAATGGATTATGAGCAATAGAACTAGGGAAATCAACAAAATCACCACTACCATAATCGGCATATCCGTGAAGCTCATGGTATATGCCTTGATTATCCTGCTGCTGTATGAGGCGGTTGCCAGGGGCTATGCCTTTGGCCATGAGATATTTTTTGCCGAGGCAGTGGACGAGGCCCCCGGACAGGATATGGTAGTCCAGATTGATTCAAAGGAATCCGTGTCTGACGCTGCGCAGTTTCTTGCGCATAAGGGGCTTATTAAAAGTGAGTTTGCCTTTATTTTCCAGAGCAAGTTCTATGACTACGACACCATCTATCCGGGCACCTATACCCTTAATACGTCCATGACATCCAAGGAAATACTCCAGCTTCTCAATGAAAAGCCGGAAACCGAAGACAGTGCAAAACCGGCCCAGTCCGGCGGCGCCAAGGCAGCTGAAGCCAAGACGTCCCAGGGCAGGACATCTGAGAAGGAAAACGGGGACAGCGGTGCTTCGGGCCAGGAGACATCGCAGCGGCAGAGACAGACGGGGAAATACCGGCTGACGCGGCTCCTGGGTCCCGGTCAGGGGAGGATGCCCTTGACTCCCAGGAGGCCCAGGCCAATGAGCAGACCTATGAAGGCGAGGACCAGGAGATGGAAGGCGGATGGATTGAGGATGCAGCAGAGGATGGAACCCAATGATTGTAAATGACAGGATTACGGACTATATACGTTCCCTGGAATCCAGCCAGGGCAGCCTGCTGGATTCCATAGAACAGGAAGCGGAAAGGGACCGGGTGCCCATCATACGCAGGGAAACCGCAGCCCTTTTAAGGACCCTGGTGGCAGCCTTGAGACCGGCCCGTATATTGGAGATAGGAACCGCTGTGGGATACTCTTCTCTTCTCATGTGCCGTGTGATGCCGGAAAACTGCCGCATCACCACCATCGAGAAGTATGAGAAACGGATTCCGGCGGCCCGGGAACATTTTAAAATCGCAGGTGAGGAAGGGCGTATCACCCTTCTGGAAGGGGATGCAGATGACCTGCTGGCCGGACTTAAGGGCCAGACCTTTGACCTGGTGTTCATGGATGCCGCCAAAGGCCAGTACCTGCACTGGCTGCCCATGATTCTGGCGCTGATGCCTGAAGGGGGAGTCCTCATATCGGACAATGTACTTCAGGACGGAGATATCGTGGAATCCAGATTTGCAGTGGAGCGCAGGAACAGGACCATCCACAGCAGGATGCGCCGGTATCTCTACGAGCTTAAGCACAGAAAGGGACTGGAGACAGCCATCATCCCCATAGGGGACGGAGTTGCCGTCAGTACCAAATATACGGAGAGAGTGGAATGAGAAAGACAGAATTACTGATACCGGCCGGAAGCCTGGACGTGCTGAAAACAGCCGTTGTTTACGGGGCAGATGCCGTATATATCGGAGGTGAGGCCTTTGGCCTGCGGGCCAAGGCCCATAATTTTTCCAATGAAGAGATGAAACAGGGAATTGCCTTTGCCCATGCGCGCGGGGTCAAAGTCTACGTGACGGCCAATATATTGGCCCATAACGGAGACCTGCCGGGGGTGGAGGCTTATTTTGAAGAGATGAGGGATGTGGCGCCGGATGCGCTCATCATATCAGATCCGGGTGTGTTCGCCATTGCCAGAAGAGTTCTTCCTGACATGGAAATCCATATAAGCACCCAGGCCAACAACACCAATTACGGGACCTATCTGTTCTGGCATGGACTGGGGGCAAGGCGGGTGGTGTCTGCAAGGGAGCTGTCTCTGGCGGAGATCCGGGAAATCCGGGACCACATACCCCAGGATATGCAGATAGAGAGCTTTATCCACGGCGCCATGTGCATATCCTATTCCGGCAGATGCCTTCTGAGCAATTATTTTGTGGGAAGGGATGCCAACCAGGGCGCCTGCACCCATCCCTGCCGCTGGAAATATTCCCTTGTGGAGGAGACCAGACCGGGAGAATATATGCCTGTATATGAAAATGAGCGGGGTACCTATATCTTCAATTCCAAGGACCTGTGCATGGTGGAGTATATTCCGGAGATGATGGATGCCGGAATCGACAGTTTCAAGATAGAGGGAAGGATGAAAACAGCTCTCTATGTGGCCACTGTCACCAGGGCCTACCGCAGGGCAATTGATGATTATCTGAAGGATCCGTCTGTGTACAGGAAGAATCTGGCGTGGTACAGGGGAGAAATTGGAAAATGCACCAACCGCAGGTTTACCACTGGCTTTTACTTCGGCAAGCCCACTTCGGATGACCACATATATGACAGCAGCACCTATGTAAAGAGCTACACCTACCTGGGGACCGTGGAAGAAACGGACAGCCTGGGCCGGTGCAGGATTGAACAGAAAAATAAATTTTCTGCGGGGGAGACCATTGAGGTGATGAAGCCCGACGGACAGAACCTGGAAGTTACAGTGGAGTCCATAACAGACCATGAGGGCAATGAGCAGGAGAGCGCTCCCCATCCAAAGCAGATTCTGTGGGTTAAGCTGTCCGGGGATGTGTCTGTTTTTGATATCCTGCGGAGAAAAGAAGAGACCGTGGATTAGACAAAGCTGAGAACTGGAAGAGACTGGAAAATTGATTGTCCGGAATTCGGGAGGAAGAAACTGCGCCTGGGCTTTATTGGCTCCGGCAGACAGGAGGTGCCTTGGGATGTTAGATGGAGTACTCATTGGGCTGGCAGTGCTTTGCGTTGTTTATTTTATAATCATAGTTGTGTATGCAGGCATAAGCACCTCATTTGCCTTCATATGGCTGTTTTTTGCGGCCCTGCTTGTATTTCTGGTATATGGAAAATGGTATTATGCCAGAAATATGGAACGGATCCCCCGCTGGGTGCCGGTGTCGGTGGTTACCACCTGTATTGCGGGAGTGGCTGTGCTGGGAATCCTCTGTATCCTGGTATTTCTGGGAGCAGCCACGCCGGGAAAGGCCAACCTGGATTATGTGATTGTGCTGGGGGCCAGGGTCAAGGAACACACGGTAAGCAATTCCCTGAAAAAGCGTCTGGACAGGGCCATTGTCTATGCGGAGGAGAATCCGTACACCATTCTGGTGCTTTCCGGCGGCAAGGGGCCGGGGGAAGCAGACAGCGAGGCCCAGGTCATGTATGATTATCTGGTGTACAACGGGGTCAGTCCCAGGCAGCTGCTTATGGAGTCCGATTCCACCAGCACGGTGGAGAACATTGCTTACAGCAAGATTGTCATAGAGCAGGACCGGATGAAGGACAAGAAGGAGATCATCCCCATGCCCGGAAAGACAGGCTCGGTTCCTTATGCCATTGCACCGGACAAGCCGCTGGAAATAGGAGTTCTCACCAGTAATTTCCATATTTACCGTGCCAGG
>OBWM01001171.1_pt1 | contig 15888 bp, 14 predicted proteins | sample 1538041 | NCBI WGS metagenome assembly OBWM01 (sample SAMEA2580049, study PRJEB22360) | human gut metagenome | biome: human gut; feature: human-associated habitat; material: faeces | place: Denmark | collected 2008/2010
AATTTAGATATTAAAATATAAATTATGTAATAATTTAAGTAAAGTTAATTGTAAAAACTTTAAAAAGTAGTTTATGCTATAAACAGTGGCAAAAGAATTTTTGGTGAGGTGAAAAGTATGACATATAAAAACGGAACAAATAAATTCACCTTATCACAAAAAATAGTTCTTCTGATAACGTTTGTTATAGTTGCATCATTATTGCCTGCCAGTTTGCTTATAGCTCATAGAGTTTCCGGTGTCGTTGATGAACGTATAAGTGTAAATGCTGTCAGTATTACTACTTTACTCTCTCATTCGCCAGCTGTAATCCGTTCGCTGACATATGAAACTGATATCAATAATACCAATGAAACTCTGAATAATGTCGTTAACATGGCGGCCAAGTCATGTAAAGCCAGTATTATTATTTTAGACCGCAATAAAAATATACGGGTATTTCACAATCCTACTTCGATAGACGGATTTGAAGATGAAGCGCGTCAGATAGTGGCTGAACAGGGACTGAGTACTAATCTAAACTGGTATGATACTTCAGTTTTTAATGAAAAGGCAGTAGGGGTCATTCGCGATGACCGTAATACTGTTGTTGGCTATATTGTAGCTGGAGTATCACCTAAAATGATTCAGGATTTGACAGTAGAATCAGTTCTGCTGATTTTTCTGGCAAGTTTATTTGGTTTGTTTGTAGGTATAGGCGGTGCTGTTTTTTTAGCACGTCATGTAAAAGCTACTTTATTTGGATTAGAGCCTGAAGATATTGCCACATTGTTACAAGAACGCAATGCATTGCTTAATTCTGTAAAAGAGGGTGTTGTTGCAATCAATAAAGATGCTGAAATAACTTTGATTAATACTGAATCAGAGTTTTTGTTTGCTCAGGCAGGAATACCTAATCCACACACACTTCTAGGCAAACCGCTTGAAACAGTTATGAACGGATTAACGCTGGATACTGTTTTAAAAGAGGGAAGAGCAACATTGGATATGCCGGTACAGGTAGGTTCTGTTCTATTTATCGCAACTCTTGTTCCGTTATTTGACAATGGACATATCGGTGGTGCCATTATAACATTTCGTAAAAAAACGGAATTAGAAGAATTGGCTAATCAGTTGACTGGTGTACGTAATTATGCTGATGCACTAAGAGCTCAGACACATGAATTTATGAATAAAATGCATGTTATCATGGGTTTGATTGATATGAAAGCTTATGACGAGTTAAAACAGTTTACGATGGAAATTGCCAATAACCGGCAGGCTGAAGCTGCTTATGTAGTCACCAGATTAAAAGATATTACATTAGCAGGTTTTATTTTAGGGAAAATCAGCAGGGCAAGAGAATTAGATATCGAGTTTTCTTTAACAGATGAAAGCGAACTTACAACCGAATTTATTCGTCCTACAGTACAGGAGCTGATTCTTATTATTGGCAACTTGATTGAAAATGCTTTTGATGTTCTGCGTGATCATCCCAGTGAAAGAATTGTAAATCTGAGTATTTTAACCTTTGATAATGAAATAATGGTCATGGTTGAAGACTCCGGACCTGGTATTCCTGAAAATAAACTTGAAACTATCTTTGAAAAAGGTTATTCTAGTAAGGGGCCCAGACGCGGTATCGGACTTTTTTTAATAAAACAGACAGTTACCCATTTAAAAGGTACTATCGAGGTTGAATCAACCGTAGGCGAAGGTACCACGTTTACCATAAGATTACCAATCGTAAGGACGGTGAAAACATCATGATCAAAGTTTTAGTAGTAGAAGACGACCCGATGGTAGGGAAGCTTCACGAACATTATTTGACCCAAATCAAAGGTTTTCAACTATGTGATATCGTTCGCAACAGTGATGAAGCTTTGAAAATTATGCAGACTAAAGAGTACAATCTTGTCATTCTTGATATTTTTATGCCAGGAATGGATGGTCTGCAGCTGCTGGCAAAAATCAGAGAACAGGAATATGATGTCGATGTCATTATTGTATCCGCTGCCAATGATAAAGATAAGATTAAAGCAGCACTGCGGTTAGGAGCATTTGACTACATTATAAAACCTTTTGAATTTGAAAGATTTAATCTGGCGTTAAATAATTATAAGAGCCGCTATAACTTGGTTGAAGAACAGTCCATCCTTAAACAGGATGAACTTGACAAAACTATCATTCATCAGGATACAGATGTAGAAGTTACTTTACCGAAAGGTTTGGACAAGAATACTTTAAATACTGTTTGGTCTGAAATTATTAAAATCGACGGAATGTTTACTACAGAAGAAATTTCGGCTAAAGTTGGTATTTCACGTGTTTCAATCCGTAAATATTTGGAATTTCTTAAATCCTTGAAACTATTGAGCCTTGATCTTCATCGAGGCAGTGTAGGTCGTCCTGTTTACAAATACAAATGCATTGATAAAAATGCAAATATTATTGATCTATATATTCAATAAAGGTTGTTGCTGATGGAAAAAATTACTGCTATTCAGGTTTTGGATGTACCTGTGCACCCATATAGTATGGATGCGGCTGTTCAATATCTTGATGATAAGATACAAGAACAAAAGCACTCATTTGTAGTTACTGCTAACGCAGAAATTATTATGATGTGTCAAGACGATGCAGAATATAAAAATATCTTAACTAATGTTGCCGATTTAGTCCTGCCTGATGGCGCCGGTACCGTTTGGGCAGGCAGACAGTTAGGATATGCTGTGCCGGAGAGAGTTGCAGGGTTTGACTTATTTAATCGTTTACTTAATCTGGCTGCTGAGAAAGGTTATAGAGTTTTTTTCTTTGGCGCGTCGCCTGGTATAGCTGAAGCTGCAAAGAAAAAAGCAGAAAGTTTATATCCTGGTGTAACTGTAGTTGGATGCAGGGATGGTTATTTTAAAGACAGTGATAACAAGTCTATAATAGATGCCATTAATAATAGCGGCGCACAGATTTTATTTATTGCGTTGGGAGCCCCTAAACAGGAAAAATGGCTTCAGACACATCTTCAAGAGCTAAAACCTTATATTACTATGGGAATAGGCGGTAGTTTTGATGTGTTGGCCGGAAAAATGGAACGTGCACCGTTATGGATGCAAAAATATTCTTTGGAATGGCTTTTTAGGCTCTACAAACAACCGAGCCGTTTTACAAGAATGCTTGCTTTACCTAAATTTGTTATTAAAGTAATTTGTTCAAAATGAAATAAAAATGGACAAAAAGATATGGCTGTATTATAATAATGTGATGAACTAAAGGTTCATCACATTATTGTTTTCTTTTTCTTTTCTTAAACTTGCCGAAAGAGAGGGACTCTCTATGAATATAGTCAAAGACGGTCATCCGTTCATATTTGCTTTTGCTATTATTACTTTTGCTGTAGGTTATTGGGGAAGTTTAATATGGGCCGTAGTTCCTGCAGTGTTAATGCTATTTTTTATTTATTTTTTCCGTAATCCCAATCGTCCTACACAATCAGATGACTCTATTATTTATTCTCCTGCAGATGGAACAGTAATGGCAATAGAAGACTTTTATGATGAAGAATATTTAAATGAAGATGCTATAAAAGTTACTATTTTCCTTTCCGTTTTTAATGTGCATGTCAATCGCAGCCCTGTTAATGGTGAAATAAAATACCAGCGTTATACATGTGGGCAGTTTGTGCCGGCATATAAAAAATCTGCCTCTTTTGAAAATGAACGTCATGCTATTGGAGTTCAAAACGATAAGATGAGAGTTTTGGTTATTCAGGTTGCAGGATTACTGGCGCGTCGTATTGTATCGTGGGTGACTTTAGGTCATAATTTGAAACAAGGCGAATGTTATGGTATGATTAAATTTGGATCAAGCACTGAACTCGTTTTACCAAAAAATGTTGAAATTCTTGTAAAAAAAGGTGATTCAGTAGTTGGAGGAGTTTCTCTGATCGGGAGGGTTCATTAAAAGATGAATTATCGTCGTATCATACCTAACAGCATTAGTGCATTAAGTTTAACATTTGGCGTGTTATCTATTTTTGATACATTTGAAGGCAATTTTTCCAGAGCAGCTATATTTATAATATTGGCTGTTATTGCAGATTCTATGGATGGAAGAGCTGCTCGCTTTTTAGGAGTAGGAGGCGGGGAATTTGGTAAAGAACTGGATTCTTTATGTGATTTAGGTTCTTTTGGTGTCGCTCCTGCTATTCTTATTTATCAATATGGTATGACAGATTTAGGTTTACTTGGAAAACTCATTGCTTCCATTTTTACAATTTGTGGTGCTATGCGTTTAGCAAGATTTAATGTAAATGTTGGTGAGGTAAAGGGATATTTTCAAGGCATGCCGATTCCTGCGGGAGCCTGTGTTTTAGCAACGTATGTTCTTTCTGGTTATTCCTTTTCCACTTATTTTGTTGCAATTCTAACTTTTGTAATTGGTTGTATTATGTATAGTAATGTAAAATTTCCGGATTTTAAAGGTAAAGGAAATCCAATGTTTTTACCTCCGGTAATTGTTGCTGCTGCTGTTGGCATATATTTAATTTATGTAAACCTTTCAGCATGGCCTTTTGCGGCCATGTTTACCTATTCGTTAGCTGGGATTATTAACTGTGTTTATGCAAAAATGCTAAACAAGCAGTAAATATTTTTAGAAAGCAAGGAGATTTTTGATGAGTACCTATTTTGACTTGATCATGATTCCGTTGCAGCTTTTAATTGTATTCTTCACGATCTATTATTTTACACTTTCTTTCTTTGGCCTTTTTGGCCGCAGACCAGAAGAAAAAATTTATGATGAGCAAAAAACTTTTGCTATGATCGTCTGTGCACACAATGAAGAGCAAGTTATCGGTCAATTGGTCGAGAATCTGCATCTGCTCAATTATTCTGATCATTTATATGATATTTTTGTAGTTGCAGATAACTGTAAAGACAATACAGCGCAAATTGCCCGTCAAGCAGGAGCAATCGTTTATGAACGCTTTAATGATAATGAAAAAGGCAAAGGATTTGCAATGGATTGGATGTTCCAAAGGCTTTTTGAAATGGAACGTCAATATGATGCTGTTTGTGTCTTTGATGCAGATAATTTAGTTCATCCTAACTTTTTAAGAGAAATGAACAGCCGTTTATGTAAAGGTGAACGATTAATTCAGGGATATTTGGACTCTAAAAATCCTAATGATACCTGGATTTCAGGAGTATTTTCTATTTCTTTCTGGGTCGTAAACCATGTATGGCATTTAGCTAAATATAATATCGGTTTATCGAGCTGTCTTGGCGGCACTGGTATGTGTATTTCTACAGATATATTGCGCAGACATGGCTGGGGTGCTACATGCCTTACAGAAGATATGGAATTTACAATGAAAGCTTTGTTGGAAGGTATACCTACTACTTGGGCACATGATGCCATCGTCTATGATGAAAAGCCTCTTACTTTTATGCAATCCTGGAATCAACGTAAACGTTGGGCTCAAGGGCATTTTGATGTAGCAAACCGTTATATCGGTAAATTGTTTGTAAAAGGCATTAAGGAAAGAAATATCGTTGTTCTTGATGGAATAATCAATTTATTCCAACCGTATTTCTTACTTATTTCTACTTTTTTTGTCATTTGCAGTTATATCTATCAATTTTATCCTTTCTATACAAATGTCTTATATGCTATTCTACCGTTAGAAGTTTGGACGCTGATAGGTATAGGTCAGTATATTTTTCCTATGATTGTACTTTTTAAAATTCATGCTTCTTTTAAATCATGGATGTACCTTTTATTGTATCCGCTCTTTATTTACAGCTGGATACCTATTACTGTACTGGGGTATATTCACAGGCATGATCATGAATGGAGCCACACTGCTCATACTCGCGGAATAAGCTTTAACGAAGTTTTAATTCCGGAAAATGCTGAACTTGGCCCGAAACAAGTCGTATTTCCTAAAAAACAATAACTTTTGACCGCTCTTCTAAAGAGTGGTCTTTTTCTTTATAAAATGCTTGAATTCTTTATTTTATAAGGCTTTTATGTTAAGATGATAAGATATAAAATATATAAGGAGAAGTTTGTGAAGATACGCGGTATTTTATTTGATTTAGATGGAACATTGATCGATACTATCGATTTGATAATCCAAGCATTTGAACACAGCTTTGCAGTTTGCTTGAATAAAAAGATGCCACGTGCAGAGTTGGTGAAATATTTTGGGCTGCCGTTACGCAGTGCTATGGAAAATTATGTAGATAAAAATCAGGTAGAAACATTATGTGCAGTTTATAGAGAGTTCAATCTAAAATATCACGATGAGCTTATTAAACCGTTTCCAGGGGTTAAAGAAACATTGTCTGTTTTGCAGCAGCGTGGAATAAAAATGGCTGTTGTTACTTCCAAAAAGGTACCAATGGCCAAACGCGGTTTGCAGTGTATGGGGTTGGAAACCTATATAGAAGCGGTTATTGGATGTGATATATGCCAACATCATAAACCACACCCAGAACCAATGGAGAAAGCCTTGAGCGCTCTTAAACTGAAAGCTGAAGAATGCCTTTGTATAGGCGACAGTCCTTTTGATTTACAAAGTGGACAGGCGGCAGGCTGTTATGGTACGGTAGCTGTTAGTTATACCAGCTTTGACTGGCAGGAAATGCTTGATGAAGGTAATCCAACGTATATTCTGAAAGAAATGCCAGATTTGATAAAGATTATTGATGATTTGAATAATAAACACTAAGGAGGACAATATGCGTAAAATAGCAATCATAGGTGGAACAGGAATCTATAGTCCGGAAACGTTACAATGTTTTGAGGAAAAGGTGATTCAAACTCCTTATGGAGCAGCTTTATGTAATATTGGAACAATGTGCGGCAATCAGGTAATTTTCATTACCCGTCATGGTGTGGGACATAAAACAGCTCCGCATAAAGTAAACTATCGTGCAAATATCTGGGCACTGAAAAGTCTCGGTACAGAAGAAATTTTTGCGACTACTGCAGTTGGATCTTTAAATCCTGATATGGAACCCGGACATTTCGTTGTATGTGATCAGGTTTTAGATTTTACGAAAAGCCGTATCAATACTTTTTACGACAATCCAGAACGTGGTGTCGCTCATGTTGATTTTACCAATCCTTACTGTCCAAGATTACGAGACAAAGTAATTAATTGTTTATATAAAACAGATATTATTTTTCATAAAAAAGGTTGCTATGTATGTACTGAGGGACCTCGCTTTGAAACTGCTGCTGAAATAAAAATGTTTGCAATGTTGGGCGGTGACCTCGTTGGTATGACTAATATGCCGGAATCCTTGCTGGCCAGAGAAGCAGAAATGTGTTATACAAATTGTTCCATAGTTACTAATATGGCTGACACCTCTTTCTCACAGTGAAGTAGTTGAAGCTATGGATAAAAGTATTAAAAATATGGAACAGCTTATCAGCGCCTTTATTGCTGCTAATGAAGCTGATAGTATGGAGTGTGGATGCCCGCAGTGTATGACTGAATTTGGTGGTTTTACTTTATAAGGAGCCTGTAAAAATGGTTAAAACTATGGAATGGCAGGGACAGAGCCTGCTTTTATTAGATCAGACGAAGCTGCCATCAGAAATTATAACTATTCTTTGTAAAGATTACCGTAGAGTAGGAGAAGCAATAAAACGTTTGGAAGTACGAGGAGCACCTGCTATTGGTGCGGCTGCGGCCTTTGGAATGGTATTAGGATGGCAGGAGCTTGCATCAAGATATGCTGATTTCAGCCAGGAAACTCTTTTAATAGAGTTCAAAAAAATAAAAAACTTTTTGCTTTCTACTCGCCCGACAGCAGTTAATCTTGGTTGGGCAGTTGAAAAAATATATAAACATGCTGTTGCTATGATAAATGCACAGCAATCTTTAAAAGCTATTGAAACTTCATTGGGAAATTTAGCCTGTAAAATTTATCAGGAGGATATTGAAGTCAATAGAAGGATTGGTATCTATGGGGCCGCATTATTGCCGCAGCAAGCCAGAATACTCACGCATTGTAATGCAGGAGCTTTAGCTACCTGTGGATGGGGAACTGCCTTGGGGGTTGTCAGACAAGCTTTTTTAGATGGACGGCTGGAGATGGTATACGCAGATGAGACACGACCGTTATTACAGGGGGCGCGTTTAACAGCCTGGGAATTAATAGAAGATAATATTCCTGTTACTTTGATTACCGACAATATGGCAGCCTGGGTTATGCAAACTCAACATATAGACTCTGTTATAGTCGGCGCAGATAGAATTGCTGCCAATGGTGATACGGCAAATAAAATCGGTACTTATGGAGTGGCATTGGCTGCAAAATATCATCAGATACCATTTTATATTGCTGCACCGATCAGTACTTTTGATTTTACTTTAGAAACTGGCAAACAGATCCCTATTGAAGAACGTTCTGCTGACGAAGTACGATTGCTTCATAGTGTGGTAACAGCACCACAGCAGGTGAATGTTTTTAATCCTGCTTTTGACGTCACTCCGGGAGAACTGATTACCGGCATTATCACAGAATATGGTGTTATATCTGCGCCATATATAGAAAATATAAAAAAATTGCAGAAAATACTGCAAGAGGAGGACTAATATTAATTATGGAAAGTATGATTCATGATATAGCTTTAGCACCATCCGGAAAGCAAAAAATCTCTTGGGTAAAGGAGCATATGCCTTTGCTCAATATTCTTAATGAAAAATATAGTAAAAATCAAATTTTTAATGGTTTGAATATGGTAGTTACCATTCATTTAGAAGCGAAAACTGCATATTTGGCCCAAGTACTCAAAAATGCTGGCGCTAATGTAGTTGTAACCGGCAGCAATCCGCTGTCTACTCAGGATGATGTAGCTGCAGCGTTAGCTGATAGCGGTGTTACTGTTTTTGCAACCCATAACTGTACTGATAAAGAATACGATATGTATCTCAGCAAAGCATTAGATGTGGAGCCTGATCTTATCATTGATGATGGCGGGGATCTTGTTAATATGCTGCACGGTGAACGCAAAAATTTGGTTGCCAAACTTATTGGCGGCAGTGAAGAAACTACTACTGGCGTGCATCGTTTAAAGGCTTTATCCAATAACGGTAAGTTGGCTTTCCCCATGATTGCAGTTAATGATGCTTATTGCAAATATCTTTTCGATAATCGTTATGGCACTGGCCAATCTTCTTGGGATGGTATTATGCGCACTACAAACCTTTCTGTTGCAGGAAAAACAGTAGTCGTTGCTGGTTATGGCTGGTGCGGCAAAGGGGTAGCAATGCGTGCTAAAGGATTAGGCGCTAATGTTATAGTTACTGAAATAGACCCTATTAAAGGGATAGAAGCTGTTTTTGATGGGTTCAGAGTAATGCCTATGCAGGAAGCTTCTAAATATGGCGATTTCTTTGTTACCGTTACCGGCTGTAAAGATGTTATCACAAAAGAACATTTTGCTGTTATGAAAGATGGAGCCATTCTTAGCAATGCTGGTCATTTCGATGTTGAAATAAACATCAAACATCTTGAAGAATTAACTGTAGAACCGTCGTATGAGGTTAGAAAAAATATCAGAACTTTTACGATGTCAAATGGCCGCAAAATAAATTTATTGGGAGAAGGCCGTCTTGTAAATCTGGCCTGCGGCGATGGACACCCTGTAGAAGTAATGGATCTTTCTTTTGCGATGCAGTTTTTAGCAATGAAATATCTGTTGGAACATAAAAATGAACTTGAAAATAAACTTTATGTTTTACCAGAAGAGTTGAATACAGAAATTGCTGCGCTTAAATTACAAGCTATGGGTGTAGGTATTGATAAGTTAACGCAGGAACAGGAAACATATCTGCACCAGGCCTAAAGGAAGTGTTAATCTTGCAGGATGATCTCATTATTGATGCGGCTCGTAGACAAATAGTTACTGCAGGCATAAAAATGGTCGAGCAAAAAATGATTGCAGGATCTTGGGGAAACCTAAGTATAAAAATAGATACTTCACGTTGTGCAATAACACCATCTGGACGTAGTTATGACAGCTTAAATACTGAAGATATTGTTGTTGTGGATATGCAAGGTAATAAAATAAAGGGAGCTTTGATTCCTTCATCAGAAACACCTCTGCATCTGGCAATCTATAATGCTATACCTGCAGCACAAGCCATAGTTCATACACATAGTGTTTATGCCAGTGCCTGCGCTGCGCTGCATAGATCGATACCGGCGTTAATTGAAGATTTGGTGCAAATAATAGGCGGTAGTGTGGACGTTGCCGAATATGCGTTACCGGGAACAAAAGTATTAGCTGAAAATGCCTTAATAGCTTTACAAAATAAAAAAGCTGCATTACTAGCTAACCATGGAGTTGTATGCTGGGGAAATTCTTTAGAAACTGCTTTAATGGCTGCTGAAATAGTTGAGAAAGCAGCACATATTTATTGTATTTGTGAAACTATGGGCGGTGCTAAATTATTACCGGAATCAGACATTGCTATAATGCATGATTTCTACAAGCAGCATTATTCTAAACGCCAAATAGAAAAGGGAGATGAAGTACTTGAGTAAATTACTAATAAAAAATGTAGAAATAATTTCTGCTCCCGATAACGAAAAATATTTTTTAGGCATTGATAATGACACTATCAGTGTTATCAGTAAAGAAATGCCGACAGGTTTTGAAAATGCCGAAATAATCAATGCTTCTGATAAGATTGCAGTGCCTGGTCTGGTAAACACTCATACACATGCTGCTATGACTTTATTGCGCAGTTACGCAGACGATATGGTATTGATGGACTGGCTGCAAAATAAAATCTGGCCTGCAGAAGCGGGATTAAATGATGAAGATATCTATTGGGGCACAATGCTTTCAATCGCAGAAATGCTTAAAACAGGAACTACATGTTTTGCAGATATGTATTTTGCAATGGATAAAGTTGCCCAGGCAGTGAATGAAACTGGTATTCGTGCTTCTTTAAGCCGTGGTCTGGTTGGACTTACACCAGATGCTGATGAAAAACTGCAGGATAATGAAATGCTTTTTAAAAACTGGCATGGAAAAGCTGATGGCCGTATTAGAGTAATGTTTGGTCCTCATGCTCCCTATACTTGTCCTGTCTCATATTTAAAGAAAGTTGTAGCTAAAGCCGGTGAATTGAATGCGGAAATTCATATGCATTTATGTGAAACGGCAGAAGAAGTAAGTGATTGTGTAAAAGAGCACAATATGACACCTATAAAACTAATGAATAGTTTAGATATGTTTGATTGCGGAACTTTAGCTGCACATTGCGTGCATGTAAGTGAAGCAGACTTGGATATAATGGCTGATAAAAAAGTCCGTGTAGCACATAATCCGCAGAGCAATCTAAAGCTGGCCAGCGGTATTGCTCCAGTGCCGGCAATGCTTAAACGTGGTATTATAGTCGGTTTAGGTACTGATGGAACTTCCAGCAATAATAATTTGGATCTTTTAGAAGAGTGCCGTCTGGCAGCTATGCTTCATAAAGGAATAAGCGGTGATCCATTGCTTATTCCCGCCCAGGAAGCTTTAAAATTGGCAACTAAACAAGGTGCTTCGGCTTTGGGATTTACTGATGTAGGAGAGATTGAGGTAGGTCAGAAAGCTGATATTGTTCTTTACGATATGCAGAAGCCTTATTGGTATCCACGCCATGATCGTGTTTCTTTACTGGTTTATGCTGCAAGCGCAACTGATGCTGATACAGTTATTGTCAACGGTAAAGTTTTAATGAAAAATGGCGAACTGTTGGAAATGGATGTAGAAAAAATTTATGCGGAGGCCAATATGCGAGGCCATCGCTTAACTAGATAAAGCAAAAAAACTTTAGGAGTGACGAGAGTGGCAAAAATACTTGTAAAAAACAATTTAGCACCTGCTGTTTATGAATTTATTATTGAAGCGCCGATGATAGCTTATAAATGCCAACCCGGTCAATTTGTTATGATTCGTACAGATGAAAACAGCGAACGTATCCCTTTGACTATAGCTGATTTTGATCGTGAAAAAGGGACAATAACTTTGATTGTGCAAACAGTAGGCAATACTACAACACATCTTTGTGAAACTTTTATTGTTGGTGATGAAATTTTAGATGTTCTTGGCCCATTAGGAATGCCTTCACATATGGGTAAATTCGGTACTGTTGTTTGCGTTGGTGGCGGTATCGGCGTTGCACCGATTTATCCCATTGCTCGTGCTTATCATAAATTGGGTAATAAAGTCATTTCTATTATCGGTGCCCGCAATAAAGATCTGATTATTTTTAAAGAAAAAATGGAAGCTGTCAGTGATGAATTGATTATTACTACTGATGATGGAAGTGCTGGTCAGAAAGGCTTTGTTACAGATCCTCTGAAAGCAATGCTTGAAGCCGGTGAAAAAATTGATTTAGTCTTGGCTATTGGACCTGTTATTATGATGAAGAATGTTGCAGAAACTACCCGACCCTATGGAACTCCGACTACTGCAAGTTTAAATACTATTATGGTTGACGGAACTGGAATGTGCGGTGGGTGCCGTGTCAGGGTAGGGGATGAAAATAAATTTGCATGTGTTGACGGCCCGGAATTTGACGCACATTTAGTAGATTTTGTTAATCTTGTTCAGCGTCAGCAAATGTATAAAGGTCAGGAAATGCTTGAATATAGCTGCGGAGGTCATTGCAAATGCGTGGAGGAATGAGAAATCCTATGCCGGAACAACCGGCTGATATAAGAAATAAAAATTTTGAAGAGGTAGCGCTTGGTTATGATATGGCAACTGCTATCGATGAAGCACAGCGTTGCTTAAATTGTCCTAAACCGCGCTGCGTTGAAGGTTGTCCGGTTAATGTAGAAATACCAGCTTTTATTCAAGCTATTGCTCAAAGTAAATTAAATGAAGCTATAACTATCCTGAAACGTAAAAATAGTTTACCAGCTGTTTGCGGACGCGTTTGTCCTCAGGAAAATCAGTGTGAAAGTAAATGCGTTTTAGGTATCAAAGGAGAATCCGTTGCTATCGGACGTCTCGAACGCTTTGTTGCAGATTATGCTCGTGAGCAGGGAATTGATATCACCAAAACTGATATAGATTCATCAAAAGATAAAAAGATAGCAATTGTTGGCAGTGGTCCTTCAGGTTTAACAGCTGCAGGAGATCTTGCGAAAATGGGCTATGATGTTACTATGTATGAGGCTCTTCATGCTCCAGGTGGAGTTTTAATGTATGGTATTCCACAATTTCGCTTGCCGAAAGAAATTGTAAAACACGAAATTGACGCCTTAAAAGATTTGGGGGTAAAAATAATCCCTAATGCCGTCATTGGCAGAACCTTCACCATCAAAGAATTAATGGATGAAGAAGGATTCAGTGCCGTTTATGTAGGTACAGGTGCTGGATTGCCACATTTCATGCATATAGATGGCGAAAATTTAAATGGAGTCTATTCTGCAAATGAATTTCTTACTAGAGTTAATTTAATGCGTGCATACCAATTTCCTAATGTTGCAACTCCTGTATATGTAGGTAAAAATGTTGCCGTTGTCGGTGCTGGAAACGTTGCTATGGATGCCGCGCGTACAGCAAAACGTCTTGGCGCTGAACAGGTATATATAGTTTATCGCCGCAGCGAAGACGAAATGCCGGCTCGCAAAGAAGAGATAGGCCATGCTAAAGAGGAAGGCATTGAACTGAGACTGCTCAATAATCCTACCCGTATTCTCGGAAATGATAAGGGCTGGGTTAATGGTATGGAATGTGTAAAAATGGAACTTGGTGAACCTGATGCATCAGGACGGCGCTCTCCTGTAGAAATCAAAGGTTCAGAATATGTTCTTGATGTTGATATGGTAGTTATGGCGATAGGCCAAGGGCCTAATCCTTTACTTAAACAAACAACACCTGAACTGGAAACTAATAAACGCGGCAATATTGTTGCTAATGAAGAAGGTGCTACATCTATTCCTGGTGTTTTTGCCGGTGGCGATATAGTTACTGGTGCGGCAACAGTAATTTCTGCTATGGGAGCTGGTAAAAAAGCAGCTCTGGCAATTGATGAATATTTGTCAAAACATTAATTAAAAATTTCTTTCTCTGATAATAATAACCGTATAAAATATCCGGCAAAAATTTGCCGGATATTTTTAATTTTCTATTCATATTTGTTTTTATTTTACTTAACTTCAGAATGGTAAAAACTTCTATGATATGTTAAAATAAGTAAGATAAGTTTTATATTAAAAAATTTTCTTCGAGGTGAATAAAATGCAATTTCCGTTAGTATTAGGAGTTTCTGCACGTCATGCTCATTTATGCCGCGAGCATATGAACATTTTATTTGGTGAAGGGTCTGAATTACACCCCAAAAAATATATTGGACAACCGGGACAGTATTCTTCGGAAGAGCAGATTACTTTAGTAACTGCTAAAGGTGAGATGAAATTAAGGATCATCGGTCCTTTGCGTAAATATACACAACTGGAGCTATCTTTTACTGATGCCAGAAAAGTAGGTCTGAATCCTCCAATTCGAAATTCTGGAGATATTAAAGAATCTGCTGGAGGAAAATTAGTAGGACCTAAAGGTGAAGTAGAAATTACAGAAGGTGTTATTATAGCTGCACGGCATATCCATTTATATCCTGAAACAGCAGAAACATATGGTTTAAAAGATGGCGATATCGTTTCTATCCAAACAAATGGAGAACGTGCTTTAATTATGAATAATGTTTTAGTGCGTGCCGGTGAAGGGAATGCTGATGAAGTACATATTGATACTGACGAAGCTAATGCATGCAATTTAGACAGTGGTATGATGGTTGAAATTATTACAAAATAATTAACGAGGTGGTAAAGTGATAAAATTCTTGATATTTCTATCCCTGTTAATTCAATTGTCATTACTAAATATCGGTTATGCAAAAGAATATCGTAATCCTGAAGCTGGCTTTAAAATAAACATACCACAACAGGAAATAAACATTGTAAGTAAAAATTTTTATGGTGGAATGCAGCCTAATGGTAATTTTATTTACGTTTATAGCCTGAATCAAAAACAGGCATCAGATTTATTAGAAGAAAATTTCACTACAGATGCTTTTAATGATGATTATACGGCAATTGAATTATTAGAACGTTCTGGTATTGATCCTCAAAAAGCCAGTCTTAAATTATTGGATCCTGTTCTCTACTGGCCTTCAGATAAACCTTTTATTAAACAGCTGCCCAATGATGTTGCTTTTAATATTCAAACTCAAAAAATCCATGGCAGAAAAAGTTTAAATATGCAGTTTACTGAAAATATGGAAAACGAAATTAAGGATAAAAATTCATATTTATGTTCAATCGATTTGCTTTCTGCAAATAACAGATTATACGTAATCAGTACCAAAGTCTTAAACAGCCAAAAAGAGTCTGAAGTATCAGCTGAATCAGTACGTAACGAGTATCGAAAAGGTGTGTTAATAACAAAACCTTCTGCAAATACTAATACATTAATTTACACTGATAAAATAGGAAAATTTAGATTTGATCTTCCTGAAAATTGGTATTATGTTCAAAGTTACTTTTCTGATAATCCGAAAGCTTGTTTGACTTTTGCCTTACCGTTGGAAACCTTGGAAAAAATTAAGGAAAAAACTCAAAATTTGGAAGCGAATGACTTAGATAAAGAGAAAATAGCTGATAATGTTTCCGAAGAAAATATAGCGTCATGGATGGATTTACTAACAGAAAGTGTATGGTCAGTTTCCTGTGAAACAAAAGAATTTGAGACAGCTGCTTATTTAGAAAATCCAGAAGCTACTAAAGCAGAGATGCAGTTGTTGTTTTCAGAGCTAAAAAACTATATTGAAAGCAGCCGCTACTATAAAAACAGTAAGTTTGATTTTGATGTCAATATTACTCCTAA
>OBWM01001174.1_pt1 | contig 15808 bp, 8 predicted proteins | sample 1538041 | NCBI WGS metagenome assembly OBWM01 (sample SAMEA2580049, study PRJEB22360) | human gut metagenome | biome: human gut; feature: human-associated habitat; material: faeces | place: Denmark | collected 2008/2010
ATCTCAACAGGTTGCCCATGTTGGCAAATCACTGTCAATACGGTATTTTCTCCCTGTTGCCGCAATGTTACATTTTCCATCGGACTCTTTAGCGTCCAACGCCCCTTAAGGCATATCTCTTTACGAATGGGGCGGCTAGGCTCTTTCGTTGTATATGTTTTCTCTTCTATGTTTAAGTTAGGATCACATACGCTCAGGCGAATACTCTTGTCCGACTCTTGTGCAACCATCACCATCGTTTCGGCCGGAATGGAAGCAACCACTTTGTCATTTGCAGATTGATAGGTTTCAAAAGCAACATAACCCGTAATACCCGTTTCCTTATCATAAACAACGTGAGCTGTTTGATCACGTTGCAAGACTTTATATGGCAGGGTCTTACGAAGTTCCTCCAAATCGGAAGAAGAAGGTTGTATAAGAATCATATATTCGTATGTTCCATCTTTCGGAGCCTTACCATGTTCTATCCAGGCAGAAGAGAATTTTCCTTTCGTCACCGTTCGGGTCTTCTCATGGCGCGACTCCTGTTCCGCCACTTGCGAACGGACTGCTCCGTCTACTACATGATAATAATTATCATAACCATCATGCAGCCAATAGCCATCATCTCCCACCTTACTGTCTTTACCATTATATTTCGTCTGAAAAAGGGTAGTTTCCGTTGGGTACTCAGTATTACTGTTCGTGATACCTGTTCCCAGGCAAACCATTCTGTTATCGAAACAGAAAACAGACTTACGGGCTACAAAGTCGGGCGTAAAGTTCTCATAATCACGTTCCATCAACTTCATAGCGAACATTCCGTTTTTACCGTCCAAAGAAGTACTTCCGGAGAAGTTCTCTTTGGAACGCGCCATAGTAGTTCCCTTCAACGGACTATCAAGCAACTCAAAGGGTAAATGAATGGTAGTCGTACCCGGTAAACGATTCCAGTCCCATCCTTCCTGCACAAAACCACTTCCGGCACGGGAAACAGGATTCCCTTTACCCATAATCTGCACAGAGCCATAACTCTGATAACGCCCGTAACGATTATCTTTCGCATAAATCTCGGCTCCCCAGACATCAGTTGTATATCCTTTCAATGTCACCATCCAATCCGCACGACGGAATATTCCCGCTGAACCATAGTTGTAAACAAAGAATCCTTGTGGAGCTTGAGCTGCCTTGACACCCTCTTTCTTAAAGAAACGTGCATTCGGAGTATCTTTGCCATGTACCAAGCGCAAATAATCAGCAGCCAAATTACGGTCGAACGCATTCCCTTGACCGGACAAGTCACCAGACAGAGCAATATTAGCAAACGCTTCAATATCATCACTACCCATCTTTCCACCGAAAGGATGACGTCCACTGATACCGATTCCCCATTCATAAAGATTACAATAATTACGCATGGCGATAAAAGCAGACTTTATATGCTGGCGGGCTTCTTCCGTCAACTCAAAACTCGTTCCATTCGTGAAAGCGATGAATTCTCCTACTGTTGCCAATACTCCGGTGGTATAGCCGGGATAAAAACCTCCGTGATGGAAAGTAGTCCCATCCACTTTTATACCGCCAATTGTTCCGGAGGTATAGCGTAACGAAGAAGACAGCCAACGGGACAAGCCGCTCAACGCCTGTTCCTGTTCTCTTGCATCCGGGAACATCATGGCCGAAACGAATTTCGCCATCAGCAGTGTATGCCAGGAGTCTAATAGTTCGTCCCGAGTGGGCGAACATGGCTGGCGGGTTTCCTGTAAAGCAGCCCAGAAACGCAATGTAGAGAGATAAGCATCCCGATGAGGATGTTTATAAATCGCATCACGCATCAGCCAGGCAGTCGTATATATCTTACGAATCTGATAACCATAATGATGATTGGTTCCCATACCGCTACCAAAGGCAAATCCCTGGTCAATAGCATAATCGAATACCGTAAAGTAATTCTTCTTTGAAGCCTCGTTCTGATTACAGAGATAATCGTATGCAAAACCTGCAAGCATGGTCTCAATATCATTCCATGACATTTCCCCTTTCTTCTTATTCTGCTCGTCGGGAGCGACAATAGGAGTTCCCACAAATCCCGTTCCGGCAGCAGAAGGTGTGATAGCTGCTTTTTCAAATGTCTTATAAGCTGCATTAATCTGCCCTTGCGGAGCTTTTTTCACTTCCAGAAAATCCGTTAAACGCTGTTCTATCGTTTTCAATTCTTTCTTTCGCTTATCGGTCAACTTAGTTGCCAACGGGATATCATACGACTGCTGTTCCCATTTCCACACAAGGCACCAATGCCAAAGGTCACGATTGGACAAACCGTTATTAGCCGGTAACTGTTGATCGGGAGTCGTCCTCAGGTTCATTTTCTTCTCCGGGAAAATCAAACGGTCAAGAAAGACACGTCCTTTCCGTCCGGGAGCAACAAGCCGATACCCAACAATATTCTTATCCTTCTTATTACCTTGCATATATGCGAAAGAAATCCAGCAAGCACGCCAACCGGCTGCTTTCAAGTGATACGGAAACCAATAGGAGACCTCACCCGCTTTATTCAGGAACTCAAAACGAATAGAATCCTGCTGCGGTTTCTCATTATAAATCCACAACGTAATACCAAACTGCTGTTCTTTTTTCGCATTCAGAGACAACGGATTGATTTGGACATCCAATGTAGAACCGGGGTGAAAATCCCATTCCAGGCTATTCTCCCCTTCTTTGTAGAAAAGAGAAGAAACCTTGGCATCTCCCTTCCCTGAAACTTTAAACGTTTCGGGAACTCCGTCTTCGAAGCCGATAAGTTGAGCAAAAGCAGAAGAAATTCCTCCGAAAAGGAAGAATAATATCAGAGTTATATTTTTCATTGCTATTCTTAACTTAAACGCAGATTAACGCAAATTATCGTAAACTTAAGGGTTCAATCTCTGCGATAATCTGTGTTAATCTGCGTTTTATAATTACTAGTCATTTAATAAGGAATCCGATCCGACAAAATTTTCTCTGTGTACCAAGGATCATTTATTTCTTTCAGCATGGCTCCCATTTCACGATAGAGTTGCTCCACCACTTCCTTATTTTCTTCCAAAGACAAATTGTGCAATTGATAAGGGTCTTTTACATCATCAAACAAAAGGCTCTTTTTCAACTGTTTCGTATTACGGTCGATATATAAAGCTAGTGTATACTGCGCAGTTTTAATACCTCTTGAAGAAGGGAAGTAGGTTTGTACCAATCCGTTCTCATCTTTTTCGCCATCCAAATTCTGAATATAGAGTGCACCGGTGGGACGTACGATCTCCGCTTTCTCATCAAAGAAAAGAGGAGCGAAATTGCGGCCTTGTACTTCGGCAGGGATTGAATCCCCCAATCCGCACAGTCCAAGAACAGTAGGCATAATATCCGGTGACGATAACAGCAGATCATCCACTCTCGGCTGAATTTTACCGGGGAAACGTACCAAGAAAGGTATATTCATAGATTCCGAGTAAGGAGAATTCTTCGGATCTTCCGTACGTTGGCTACACATGGTCTCGCCATGATCGGAAGCAAAGATAACAACCGTATTCTTATCCAATCCCAAGTCTTTCAAAGTCTCCAAGATCTGGCCGAAAGCACGGTCTACTCCCGTCACAGACGCAAAATAATAACGGACAGACTCTGCCTTCTTCATTTTCAGATCCACGTTCGGACGAACCAGCAGGCTATCCAACGGTTGGCTACGGTAAAGGTTGAAATCCTCTTCCTCGCAATCATCCAAAGAACGATACGGACTGTGAGGCGGATTCATTCCTACCATAATGAAGAACGGTTTCTTTGTATCGCGTACATTCCCTTCATTTCTCAGATAAGAAACGACCTTGCCTGATTCATGCAAAGGCGACCACTCCTTCGGATCATGTCTTTTACCGTCCGTATCCCAATAATGCGGATTCTTATGTTCATCGAAAGTTCCATAAGAATACCAGTAATTAAAACCATGACGACGGTCTTTCGGTGTATAGGCGTCCCATACCGGACGCTTAGTCTCTACATATTGTCCCGGATGTTCGGGATCGTTCGGAGTCGGGAAGTCAGCATGGAGCTTGCCGAAATACGCACAATCATAACCAGCTTTGCTGAATACGTCACCAATACATTCCGCATCTTCACGCAATGAACTGATAGGCCGTGTAGAATTACAATTCAAAGGTATACCGCTACGGTTCGGATACATACCTGTCAGCAGCATTCCACGATGCGGACTACTTAACGGACAGTTACTTTGTGCCGAAGTCAATACTATTGATTCACGTGCAAAGGCATCCAGATTGGGAGTATGCACGGGATCACCCTTAAAGTTTACCTTATCCTGAAACCCGTTCTGACTCCAAATTCCCAATGCCTGATTACGGTATTGATCAGGGAATACATAGATAATATTCGGATGTTCGACTTGCTCTGCTACCTGTTTCGGAGCTTTGCATCCCTGTGCGGCAAACAACGTCAAGCCGCCGACCAGAAGGTTGATAGGTTTATTCATATTCATTTCTCCAAATCTCTTTTACGCATCAATGCTTCCAAGAAATAATAGTCGGCATAGTTCAGGGGAACATCTATTTCCTGACCGTGAGGAATACTACCTACCGAGTGCATCAGGATGAAGTTCCCGTTTGTACCCACTTCGGCACGATAAGCAGGAGAGCCCAAACTTTCCATGATCTTATCAGCAATTTCTTTATAATGATTGCCCGGTCGATAACCATCCAATTCGTAGAGTGCAGAAGCTGTACATGCAGCAGCGGAGGCATCACGAGGTTCGTTCGGAATATTCGGAGCATCGTAATCCCAATAAGGAACGAGATCTTCCGGCATATTCTTATTGTTAAAGATGAAATTATATACTTTTTGTGCTTGGTCGAGGTACTTTTCGTCTTTCGTATAACGGTAGCAAGTAGTATATCCATAGAGAGCCCAAGCTTGTCCGCGAGCCCACGATGATTCGTCCGCATATCCCTGTGCTGTTTGTCTCTTGCGTACTTCACCGGTCTCCGGGTCATAGTCTACTACATGATAGCAACTGTTATCCGGACGGAAATGGTGTGCCATCGTCGTATCGGCGTGTTTCACAGCGATATCATAGAAAGTGGAATCTCCGGAAAAGGCTGTTGCCTCAAACAGCAGTTCAAGATTCATCATATTGTCTATAATCACCGGACACTTCCATCCACGCGTTCCTTGCCAACCTCTATCAGCATCCCATGACTGGATCACACCTGCTCCAGGACGGAAACGGGTAGATAAGGATTTGGCGGCCTCCACCACTACATCTTTATATTCTTTCTTATCTGCCAGGCGATATCCGTTCAGATAACTACAACCAATCATGAAACCTACATCATGATGCCATTTCAAATGTTTCACAGAGTCTAATGCTTCTGTATATTTTTCAGCCAATGGTAACCATTTTTTGTCTCCGGTCAAATTATAAGTCAACCACATACTACCGGGGAAGAAACCGGAACACCAGTCATCAATAGGGATATAAGAAATACTACCATCTTTGTTAATTGTTCTCGGATTCAGAATCTTACCGGATTTCTCGATAATATCTGTTTGAATAGTGTTTTGTGCTACCGCGTTGTCAATGTTGTCCTGAATAAAGTCTACTTCAGCTTTTTTTTGTCCACCGCAACTCGTAAAAACCAAAAGGGAAAGTCCTAATGCGCTAAGAATTGTTTTCATAATACACGGGTTATTTGTTAAGTGATTAATTTTCCTGATGGCAAAAGTAGTGCATTTAAATAGAATTGACCGACCTAAATAATCCAAATGAAGGACAAATTTGGTACATTTGCAAAAGAAATATACATATCAAATAAAAAAAAACAAATTATGACACCACAAGAGTTTTTCAAGAATGACATATTCGCCACAAAGGCAGGTATAGTACTACTGGAAGTGCGAAAAGGATACAGCAAAGCCAAATTAGATATCAAACCGGAACATCTGAATGCGGGAGCACGCACACAAGGAGGAGCTATCTTTACTTTGGCAGATCTAGCACTTGCCGCAGCCGCCAATTCACACGGCACACTCGCTTTCTCTCTTTCATCTACCATTACTTTCGTTCGTGCAAGCGGTCCGGGAGATGCTCTTTATGCTGAAGCACACGAACGTTACATCGGTCGGAGTACAGGTTGCTATCAAGTAGATATCACCAATCAAAATGGAGACTTAATTGCGACCTTCGAATCCAGCGTGTTCCGAAAAGAGCAAAAAGTTCCTTTTGAGATAGAAAAAGAAAAATAAAATCCCTTTGAGAGTTATTATTTCCCCACCTATCTCATTTTACAATAGAAGTCAGCGGATGACGGTTACCTCTAACGTCGTTTAGGAATGCTTTGGCAGAACCGAAGTTCAAATACAAATCCAGACGTACGGGAAGATGATTCAGGTCATCTGTTATAAAAAAGGTAATCACCTCTTTCTCCTTACCTTTCTTATCATATTCCACTAATGAGAAGATCAGACAGCGATAGGTTGTTCCATTCTCCGCCTTTACATTCTCCTTTCCACGATAAATAAGCGTCTGTTCTTCTACCTTTCTTCCGGTAGCCATCGGAAACTTGATTTTATCCCCTATCTTATAATCCGCAGGATCGTAAGAACGCGCCTGTGCCAGAATACTCAACATATCATATATACAACGGCTATCACTTGCAACTGCCTCATCAAAATTTCCATCTCGATATGTGCGCTTCTGATTGACAAAACAAAGACCATCCTTATAAGAGAACCAAGCCTCATCTACCGTATACCGTTTCCCTTCTTCAGCACCTTTGCGAAAATAACGAGGTTCCAACTTCTCCCCGATCACACAAGTCAGCGTGTCACGCATCTTGAAAAAGAAGTCCGCCCGTTTACTGCCTAGAGCAAGCAGATTGATCCGGAACGCAGGTTCCGAATGATAAGTTGTCGCATTTGTTGTCAAACTGGCAAGCCCGGCTTTCACCCAAACAAATTTCCAGTTAAAATACAAATCATACATTACATGTTCACCGGTCTGAAACGCATCATTTTTCGCCTCACATTGGGCACTTGCAGGAAGGGCAAAAGCACCCGTCATTAATGCCACTAATCCAATAATGAGTTTGCATCGGACGTTAACGACGCCGGTTCTGATTATTTCGTTCTTTTTTCTTCTTATCTTCATCTGGTTTTTGTTTTTTAAGTTCATCCGGTTTCTGCTTATCAACAGGAGTCGCATGAATATCCCATGGTTGTGTTACATCCCACAATGCTTTATATTCCAAGATAGTAGGGTAATAGAAAACTTCTTCCGGTTGTATGCCCTTTTCAAAGTCTCCCGTATCCCACTCGCCATTTCCATTCCTATCATTAATCAACCGGGCAGCATACTTTCCAGGATTCAAGAAATAGAAATCAACCATTCCATCCTCCTCTACTCTCCGTTTACGAACGACTTTATCTTGGGCATCAAGTAATTCTACAAAAGCCAACGAATCCGCTCCACTAACATTGAAATGAAGTGTGAAATACTCATCTTCGCTGCGAACCTTGAACTCTTGTTTTATTTTATCAGTAAACAATCCGTATATACCATGAAAAGCAGTCGAATCTACCGAAAACTCGTATTCCAGAGTCGGTTCCCAATCATAATAAAAATTGAACTTTTTCAGATTTATCGAATCCTGCTCAAACTCGAACGGTATATCCTTCCAAAGCGTATCGACTTTCTGCCGTAAATGAATTGCCGCACTATCAAAGCTGGCTATCGGCTCTTCAAAATCCAAAGAAATGTACCCATACACATCCATTGATGAAGGGACATTGACTTTTACAGGTAAGAACTTTGTAGGTTCCGGTTCTTCTTCCTCATCTTTCTTTTTCTTCTTTTTCTTTTTGGGCTTTTCCGATTCTTCTTTCTTATATTTCTGCTTCGACACCAAATTCAAAGTATCCGTACGAGACACCAATTGATTCAACGTATCTGTATAAAGATAAGTAAGACTCATAGCAAGAGTATCCTGCTTGAAGAGCAGAGAATCTTTCACCCAATAATGAATCGTATCGTTCCGTTGATTCTTCTCGATAACAAAAGCATCCTTTTCATCGAAGTTCAACCCTTTCATCACAGGCAAGGTGTCCGCCTTACCGGCAAAATAGAGCGTAAACTTGTGTGGGATAAGCCGCTCAGACTTAATCAGATACTGTGAATAATTAAATTCCTTAAAAGCACGGAGAATTACATCATCCGGCAAATAATGCATATATTTCTTTTCAACAATCGTATCATACGTCAGAGAATCCACCCAAGCTGTGTCCATACGGGTACGTTCTTCCATACGGGGAATAATCAGAGAATCATGAAAAGCGATCATTTCACTCTTCTGATTAAAAGTAAAGTTCTGGTCCGCATCCATCAATCCGTAAATACGATATTTGCCGGGAGCCACACCACGAATAGAAAAACGCCCACGACTGTCTGTACGTGCCACACGTTCGAAAGGTAATTTGTTAAAAGCCGAATCGTTCAAGTTGGAATGTAACCCGACAAGCATACCTTTAATCGGTTCCAAGTTAGAAGCATCAAGCAGAGTTCCTGCAACTTCCATCGTATCGATTTCCGTACCCGTAGAAAAGGTAAAAGCGAAATTACCCAACGGATTACCTTCATTATTGTCGACAATAGCATCCGAAAAGTCGATTGTATAAGTAGTATTAGGCTTCAAAGAGTCAAGCAGATTCACTTGTATCCTCTTGCCGGAAGCCTTTATTTCAGGCTGCTGTATCTGAGGAGGGGAAACAACCACCTTTTCAGTCGCCTTTTCCAGTTTTATAAATTCGTCAAACACCAGAGAGACTTTAGTCCTCTTATTATTTAAAGCACCTGCAGCAGGAGTGCTACCTACAAAACGGGGTGGCGTCTCGTCAATAGGACCACCGTCCGGTCGTCCGATACTGGCACAGGAATATAGCATCACTACCAGTGTTACTACCGGAAGTACCTTACGTACTATTTGTTTTATCTTTTGATTCTCAAATTGTAACATGGTGCAAAAATAAGTGTTCTTTACCAATAAATACCATACTTCTAGCTAATTTATTAAAAAACGAAGCGATGGATTCCTGTAGAAATCATTATCTATGCTGTTTTTATTTCTTTTTCTCACTAATCTTACTACCTTTGTTAGCTGATATTATTTCATATAACTATAGTTATGCGTAAAGTAGACTATAGTCAAACGAAATAAAAACAGCAAACGAAACACATCCGAACAGGCAAACGGATATTAAATATGCCTACATAATATAATTACGCAAATGAGCATACGTTACGACCTTTACGAAACTCCTGATATTCAACAGACAGGCGAACAACAACCACTTCACCCCCGTGTAGTTATCAATGGAACCGTCGACCAGAACGAATTTCTGGATCGCGTACACAAATTCACCGGAATAAGCCGCAGTTTATTGTCAGGTGCCATGCAGTCTTTCCAAAACGAGTTAAGAGATTTACTCGCTAACGGATGGAATGTGGAACTGGGGGATATCGGTTACTTTTCCGTTTCTCTGCAAGGCCCTCCCATCATGAAGAAAGAAGAGGTACGTGCACAATCTATCAGACTGAAGAATATCAATTTCCGCCCAAGCGCTCAATTCAAAAAGGAAGTGGGCTGGCAAATGAGATTGGAACGCGGGGAGTCTTTCACCCGTTCGCATGGAAAAGGACACAGTGAGGAGGAATGTCTGACTATAGTCAATGACCATCTTGGGAAATATCCCTGTCTTACGCGTGCCGATTATTGTCGGTTGACAGGACATGACAAGCAGCGGGCGCTCAATGAACTGAATGCTTTTATCGAACAAGGGGTGTTGATGCGCTACGGGGCGGGGAAACAGGTGGTTTATACGAAGAAGTATCCATGTTCGGTATGATTCCCGGGAATGATGGCGTTTCGTCAGGTAAAAAGTTTATAATACAGTCAATTTATTAAAAACCATCCCTAATTGAATGTTTTTTTGCCCTTCATTGAATAAAATAATCCTTATCTTTGGCTCCCGAAATTCAAACCTAATACAAAAAACCCATGAAGAAACAACTACTATCTTGCTGTCTGGCGGCATTGGGACTGACGGCAATTCAAGCACAAAGCTTCAACGAGTGGAAAGACCCGGAAGTGAATTCCGTAAACCGCTCTGCCATGCACACTAATTATTTTGCTTACGCATCGGCTGATGAAGCTAAAGCCGGCATCAAAGAAAACTCAGCGAATTTTATGACTTTAAACGGTCTTTGGAAATTTAACTGGGTGAGACACGCGGAAGCACGTCCGACAGACTTTTATCAGACTAATTTCAACGACAAGGGTTGGGATAACCTTCAGGTTCCCGGTGTATGGGAATTGAACGGCTACGGCGACCCTATCTACGTAAATGTAGGATATGCATGGAGAAACCAGTTCAAGAACAACCCACCGTACGTTCCGACAGAAAACAATCACGTAGGTTCTTACCGGAAAGAAATCATCGTTCCTGCCAACTGGAAAGGAAAAGAGATTTTCGCCCATTTCGGTTCGGTTACTTCCAATATGTATCTTTGGGTGAACGGACGCTACGTAGGATATAGCGAGGACAGCAAACTGGAAGCTGAATTCAATCTGACCAACTATCTGAAACCAGGTAAGAATGTGATTGCTTTCCAAGTATTCCGCTGGTGTGACGGCAGTTACCTGGAAGATCAGGACTTCTTCCGCTACTCCGGTGTAGGACGCGACTGCTATCTCTACGCACGCGACAAGAAATACATTCAGGATATTCGTGTTACTCCTGATCTGGACAGCCAGTACAAAGACGGTACGCTGAATATCGCTGTTGACCTGAAAGGAAGCGGTACAGTTGCCTTAGACCTGACAGATGCTCTAGGCAACAGTGTGGCTACTGCTGATTTAAAAGGTTCAGGTAAGTTAAACACCACTTTGAACATTTCCAATCCTGCTAAATGGACGGCTGAAACACCTAATCTTTATACACTGACCGCTACATTGAAAAACGGTAACAATACAATAGAAGTAATCCCCGTTAAAGTAGGTTTCCGCAAAATTGAACTGAAAGGCGGACAGATACTCGTCAACGGACAACCGGTACTCTTCAAGGGAGCCAACCGTCACGAAATGGATCCGGACGGCGGATATGTAGTTTCTATCGAGCGCATGTTGCAGGACATCAAAGTAATGAAAGAGCTTAATATCAATGCCGTACGTACCTGTCACTATCCGGACGACAACCGTTGGTATGACCTCTGCGACCAATATGGCATCTACGTGGTAGCTGAAGCGAATGTAGAGTCTCACGGAATGGGATATGGTGACAAGACATTGGCCAAGAACCCGATCTATGCCAAAGCACATTTGGAACGCAACCAACGCAATGTACAACGTAGCTACAACCATCCGTCCATCATTTTCTGGTCATTAGGCAATGAGGCCGGTATGGGACCTAATTTCGAAAAATGTTATACATGGATTAAAAATGAGGACAAGACCCGTGCCGTACAATATGAGCAGGCACGTACCAGTGAATTTACAGATATTTTCTGCCCGATGTACTATGGTTATCAGGACTGTATCAAATATTGTGAAGGAGATATCCAAAAACCTCTGATCCAGTGTGAATACGCACATGCGATGGGAAATTCGCAAGGAGGATTCAAGGAATATTGGGACATCATCCGCAAATATCCGAAATATCAAGGCGGCTTCATCTGGGACTTCGTAGACCAGTCTTGCCATTGGAAAAATAAAGACGGAGTGGCCATCTACGGTTATGGAGGTGATTTCAACAAATATGACGCTTCGGACAATAACTTTAACAATAACGGTTTAATCAGCCCGGATCGCATACCGAATCCACATGCTTACGAAGTGGCTTATTTCTATCAGGATATATGGACAACTCCTGCCGATCTCGCCAAAGGTGAAATCAATATTTTCAATGAGAATTTCTTCCGTGACCTGTCTTCATATTATCTAGAATGGCAATTGCTGGCAGACGGGGAAGTTGTGCAAACAGGCATTGTGCCGGATCTGAAAGTGGCACCCCAGCAAACCGTCAAAGTGCAGATTCCGTTTGACACAAAAAACATCTGTCCGTGTAAAGAGTTACTGCTCAATGTCAACTATAAACTGAAAACAGCCGAAACATTGTTACCCGCAGGAACAACCATCGCATACGAGCAACTGAGCATTCGTGACTATAAAGCTCCGGAGCTCAAGCTGGAAAACCGACAGGCTTCCAATCAGGCAATCACCGTACCCGGTATTCTGGATAACGACCAAAATTACCTGACCGTCAAAGGCGAAAACTTCTCTATGGATTTCAACAGACACAACGGCTATCTCTGCCGCTACGATGTGAACGGAATGCAAATGATGGAAGACGGTAGCGAATTGACTCCCAACTTCTGGCGTGCACCGACCGATAATGATTTCGGAGCAGGCTTGCAACGCAAATATGCAGTCTGGAAGAATCCGACATTGAAGCTTACTTCCCTGAAACATGCTATTGAGAATGATCAGGCCGTGATTCGTGCAGAATATGACATGAAGTCGATAGGAGGAAAATTATTCCTGACTTATATCGTCAACAACAAAGGAGCAATGAAAGTTACCCAGAAGATGGTAGCAGACAAGAGCAAGAAAGTGTCTGAAATGTTCCGTTTCGGCATGCAGATGCGTATGCCTGCCAACTTTAACGAAATAGAGTATTACGGACGCGGACCGATAGAGAATTATGCCGACCGCAACAATGCAGCCAAACTTGGCAAATACCGTCAAACGGTAGAGGAACAATTCTATCCGTATATCCGCCCACAGGAAACCGGAACGAAGACGGACATCCGTTGGTGGAGACTCTTGAATATCAGCGGAAACGGTTTGCAGTTTGTTTCCGAAGCTCCGTTCTCTGCTTCCGCACTGAACTATACCATTGAATCATTGGATGACGGTGAAGGCAAAGACCAGCGCCATTCCCCCGAAGTGGAAAAAGCAAACTTTACAAACTTCTGTATTGACAAGGCACAAACGGGACTGGCATGCGTCAATAGTTGGGGAGCTATACCATTAGAAAAATATCGTCTTCCATATCAAGATTATGAGTTCAGTTTCATAATGTCTCCCGTATCTCATAAACTAAAGTAAAAAACATAGTTAAAAAACACGGTATCAAAGAACAAGAATAGCGAAATTACTGTACTTTTGCAGCCGGAAACTGATTATTAATAATTAGTTTCCGGCTTTTTTGGCCTTTAAATCACTTATCGACATGAATGATGACACACCGGTAACAAACGCATTACATTAAAAACAGATAATTATTAAGTATGAAAAGTAGAATTGTTTTATTTGCATTTTGCGTAGCCCTTTTGTCTAGTTGTGGCAATAAGGGCAACGGAACGGGACAAGTCCCAGAATATGCAGTACAAGAGTTACAAAAGACCACTGCTAATTTAACGACTGCCTATCCGGCGACAATCAAAGGTAAACAAGACGTAGAAATCCGTCCACAGGTATCAGGCTTCATCACGAAATTATGTGTAGACGAAGGAGCAACTGTACGCAAAGGTCAAGTTCTATTCATCGTTGATCCGACACAATATGAAGCAGCAGTACGTACGGCTGAAGCAGCAGTCGCAACAGCAGAAGCGGCAGTGCGTACCCAACAGATAACAGTGGATAACAAACGTGAACTGAACAAAAAACAAATTATCAGTGACTACGATCTGTCAATGGCAGAAAACACATTGGCACAGTCTCAGGCACAATTGGCACAAGCGAAAGCACAGCTTATCACAGCCAGACAAAACCTCTCTTTCACACAAGTGAAGAGTCCTTCCGATGGTGTAATCAATGATATCCCCTATCGTTTAGGAGCACTGGTGAGCCCTTCTATCGCTACTCCGATGACTACAGTTTCTGAGATAGAAGAAGTATATGTATATTTCTCCATGACAGAAAAAGAATTGTTGGCGATGACTAAAACAGGCGGTACCATCAAAGAAGAAATCGAAAAAATACCGTCTATCAGGCTTCAGTTGATTGATGGTACAGAGTACAGCATCGAAGGTAAAGTGGACGCAATCACAGGAGTAATCGACCAATCAACCGGTTCTGTAAGTATGCGTGCCCTCTTCCCGAACAAAGAACACATCCTACGTAGTGGTGGAACAGCAAACGTACTGATTCCTTACACAATGGAGAATGTAATTACTATACCGCAATCAGCAACAGTAGAAATCCAGGATAAGAAATTCGTTTATGTCCTGCAGCCGGATAACACGGTGAAATATACAGAAATCACCATCTTCAATCTGGACAACGGAAAAGAATATCTCGTTACTTCCGGTTTGAACTCCGGAGATAAAATCGTCATCGAAGGCGTGCAGAATCTGAAAGATGGTGAAACCATACAACCAATCACACCTGCTCAAAAAGAAGCAAACTATCAACAGCATTTGAAAGACCAGCACGATGGTAATTTAGCTACTGCTTTCAATTAATAACTTAGATAATCGTATGAAGTTAGATAATTTTATTAACCGTCCGGTACTATCAACAGTTATTTCTATTTTGATAGTCATTCTGGGTGCTATCGGATTGGCAACATTGCCTATCACCCAGTATCCGGACATTGCTCCCCCTACCGTGTCGGTAAAGGCCACTTATACGGGTGCCAGTGCATCAACTGTATTGAACTCCGTCATCGCTCCGTTGGAGGAACAGATCAATGGTGTAGAAAACATGATGTATATGACATCAACTGCATCCAATACGGGTTCCGGTGAGATATCCATATATTTCAAACAAGGAACAGACCCGGACATGGCCGCCGTCAATGTACAAAACCGTGTTTCTATGGCACAAGGTCTGTTGCCGGCCGAAGTAACCAAAGTCGGTGTAACCACTCAAAAACGCCAGACTTCCATGCTGGTAGTATTCTCTCTCTATGACGAGACAGATACATATAGCGAATCGTTTATTGAAAACTATGCTAAGATCAACTTGATTCCTCAAGTACAACGTGTACCGGGTGTGGGTGACGCCAACGTTTTGGGTCAGGACTATTCTATGCGTATCTGGTTGAGACCGGATGTTATGGCACAGTACAAACTTGTTCCCGGTGATGTATCTGCAGCCTTGGCAGAACAGAATGTCGAAGCTGCTCCAGGACAGTTCGGTGAACGCAGTAATCAGACATTCCAATATACCATCCGCTACAAAGGACGTCTGCAACAACCGGAAGAATTTGAAAACATCGTTATCAAATCTCTGCCTGACGGTGAGGTACTCCGCTTGAAAGATATAGCAGAAATTCAATTGGATCGTTTGGGTTATAACTTTACAAACCGTGTAGACGGCCACAAGTCAGTAACCTGTATCGTATACCAGATGGCAGGAACCAATGCAACACAGACCATCAGTGATATTGAGCAACTGCTGGATGAAGCATCAAAAACCTTGCCTACCGGATTGAAGCTTAACATTTCCATGAATGCCAATGACTTCTTGTTCGCTTCTATTCACGAGGTGTTGAAGACATTGATCGAGGCATTTATCCTGGTGTTTATTGTGGTATATATCTTCTTGCAGGATTTACGTTCTACGCTGATTCCAACCATTGCCATTCCGGTAGCTCTTATCGGTACTTTCTTCATTCTGTCTTTGGTAGGATTCAGTTTGAACTTGCTGACATTATGTGCGCTCGTCCTAGCCATTGCGATTGTGGTCGATGATGCCATTGCGGTCGTCGAGGGGGTGACGAATCTTCC
>OBWM01001231.1_pt1 | contig 15207 bp, 10 predicted proteins | sample 1538041 | NCBI WGS metagenome assembly OBWM01 (sample SAMEA2580049, study PRJEB22360) | human gut metagenome | biome: human gut; feature: human-associated habitat; material: faeces | place: Denmark | collected 2008/2010
AATCTCAAAAAACATGCTAATATTCACTTAAATCGAGACTTTTATAAAATATTATTTCTTATACAAGAAATATTATTTCTCGCGCAGTCCTTATCAGGTCAATATCACTTTAAATATATTAAGGAGGTTTTTATGCAGCAGAAAAACTATATCGGACACCCTTCACAGATCATGGGCGTAGAAGAATACCGGCTGATGCACGGAAAAGGTGATCATATGCATATGCTTCACATACGGAATGGATTAGGCATGGAACTGATGATTAATGCTGACCGCTGCGCCGACATTTCCCGGCTTTGCCTGGATGGAAAAAATTTAAGCTATACTTCCGTGGCAGGAAATGTAGCCCCATCTTACTATACTATGGGGCAGGATGGTCTTGGCTTTCTAAAATCATTTAACTGCGGTTTTCTCACAACATGCGGCTTTAACAACATTGGCTCTCCCAATGAAGATGAGGGAAAAATGCATGGTCTCCATGGAAATATCGGAAATACACCTTCCGATTACATCTATCACACTGAAAATGATAAACAGATAGAGATTCACGCAGTCATAAAAGATCATGTGCTCTTTGGAGCAAAATTCACATTAAAACGTGTTTTTACTATTTCAAAAATATCCAATCAGATTATATTGAAGGATAATATCCTGAATGAAGGTTCAAAAACAGAACCTCTGATGTATCTTTACCACATAAATCTTGGTTATCCGCTGTTAGATGAACATGCAGAAATCTACATAAATTCAGCCCATGTCTCACCGAGAGATGAGACGTCAAAAAAAGGGTTAAGCTCCTGGAATCAAATACTTCCTCCCACACCGAATTTTTCTGAACAATGTTTTTACCATACTTACAATACGGATACTGCAAACATGATGGTCTATAACACCAAAATTGAAAAAGGCATACAGATTCAATTTCCTACCTGCCAGTTCCCTCAAAGTATCCAATGGAAAATGATGGGAGAACGTGATTATGTTTTGGGACTGGAACCTTGTACTGCGTCCTTAGACGGCCGTCACCAGGTAAAGAACTCAGGGAATATCCTTTCATTAGCCCCTGGAGAATCGAAGGAATTTTCCGTTACGGTCAATTTATTCACCAATAAGGCTCAATGGGAATCCTATTTATAAAGAACAAAGCGGGCTTGCTCACTTTGAGCGCCAAATGTAATTTAACGAAGTTAAATAATTTCCTTACACATTTGTGTGCTGCGCACGATAAGCTGTAGGAGGTTCCACAGGGATTTCCTATGACATAAAGAAACTATTCATCTTTTAAGGAGGTAATGAGAATGTCAACAATTAAGAAAGTATTTGAAGCAGGAAAAGGTATTTTACAGCTTACACCAACCTGGGTGCCAAGAGGATTCAACGAACCGGGACACAGGCTTCGTCTTCATCCCGATGACTATTATGCACTCGGCATGAGCCGCGGAGGAATCTGCGAACGCTGGCTCGGTTCCATAACAAAGGCTCTCAATGGTCCTGAGACCGGGGAGACAGAAGGCATGAGCTACGTGCTTGCAGATAAAAAAACAAAAGAAAAAATACTTCTCTCAGAGTTTGTAGATGAGTTGGGTTCTTCCCTGATCGGGGAAACATTGATGGAAAAGTACGGAACCTGGCCTGTTTTTGCAAAATTGTATGACTATGACAAGCCTCTATTCCACCATTTGCATTTGACAGAAGAGCGCGCAAATAAAATCGGAATGCACGGAAAGCCAGAAGCCTACTACTTCCCACCGCAATATAACTCTTCTTATCTGGGAAGATTCCCTCTGACTTATTTTGGTTTTGATCCGTCCACAACCAAAGAAGAGGTTATGGACTGTCTTAAAAATTACGACGTGAAAGATACAAGAATCACAGAACTTTCCAGAGCCTACCGTATTAAATTAGGGACAGGATGGTATACTCCGGCCGGTGTTATCCATGCCCCGGCCTCTGTGGTAACCTTTGAACCCCAGTGGAACAGTGATGTAAATACTATCATGGAAAATGTAACCATGGGTGAAGTAAACCCACATAATCTTCTGACCGACTGCGCTCCGGAAGAAGAAAAAAATGACCTGGATGCTATTTTTGCTCAGATTGACTGGGAGGAAAGCACACGCCCTGATTATAAAGAAACCTACTTCCGTATGCCGAAAATCAAGACAGAATCAAATAGAGCTATTGAAAAGTGGGTTGCCTATGCAAATGATTTTGTCGCTGCGAAAGAAGTCACTATACTTCCTGGACAAACTTATACTCTCACTGATCAGGCTGCATATGGTGCTGTGATCACACAGGGCCACGGAACTTTCGGCTGTTTTGAATGCGAGGCTCCGGGGCTGCTCCATTTTGACGATATTTCCGGTGATGAATTTTTTGTTTCTGAAAAAGCCGCAAAAAACGGCGTTATAGTTAAAAACACCAGTTCTTATGAATCCCTGGTAATTCTTCAAAACTATGCGAATAACAATCCTGAAGTACCAGCCAGCATCTAACTGAAAGGAGCTTTTATGAGAAATAAATTCGGAGTTGACAGTTTCATTTGGACTGAATCCTTTTCTGAAAAAGATTTATGGATCGTCCCAAAGGCAAAAGAACTGGGATTTGAAGTCATTGACTTTGCGATTTCCAATCCATTTACATTTCCAGTAAAACAGGTAAAGGCTGAACTGGAACAGGTGGGTATTGACTGTGTCTGCACGACAACACTGACACCGGAGACGAACCCGATCTCACCGGATCCAAAGATAAGGGAAGCAGGCGTCAAGGCCATGAAAAAATGCACGGATATCTGCAACGAACTGGAAGCGCCGATCCTGGGTGGAGTAAACTATGCAGGCTGGGGTTATCTCACAAAGAAACCAAGGACAGAGGAAGAATGGGACTACGGTGCGGCATGTATGCGTGAAGTGGCTGAATATACTAAAGAAACAGGCGATGTAACCATCTGTGTAGAGTGCGTCAACCGTTTCGAGACACATTTCCTCAACATCGCGGAGGATGCTGTGCAGTTCTGCAAGGATGTGGGGACAGGAAATGTCAAAGTTCATCTTGACTGCTTCCATATGATCCGCGAGGAGAAGAGCTTTGCCGGAGCTGTAAAGACCTGCGGAAAGGAATATCTCGGATATGTGCATGTCAATGAAAACGACAGAGGAATCCCGGGAACCGGATTGGTGCCGTTTAAGGAATTCTTCACTGCGTTAAAGGAAATCGGTTATGATGGACCGTTAGTCATTGAATCCTTTGACCCAAGCTTTGAAGAACTGTCCGGAAACTGTGCGATCTGGAGAAAGTTTGCTGATACAGGAGAAGAACTTGCCATTGAAGGACTTAAGAATCTGAAAGCCATCGCGGCTGAGATATAGGAGGGAGAACAGATGAATCGAATTGTAAACAATCCTGATTACGCTGTTGAGGATATGCTGAAAGGATTTGTAAAGACACACAAGGATATTGTGGCACCTACAGAAGATCCCCGTGTCCTGAAATATAGAGATGCACCGGTGGAAGGAAAAGTGGGCATTGTCACCGGAGGAGGTTCCGGACATAAACCGGCGTTCATCGGTTACATCGGAAAGAATATGTGTGACGCGGCAGCTGTCGGGGAGATCTTTTCTTCACCGACTGCCAAAGCATTCCTGGATGCCATGAAGGAGGCTGATTCCGGAAAGGGTGTTGCGTGCCTTTACGGAAACTATGCAGGCGACAACATGAACGTCAAGATGGCTATGAGAAAAGCAAAGAAGCTTGGCATTGAAGTAAAGACTGTTGTGGCAAATGATGACTGTGCGTCTGCACCGAAAGATGAACTGGAAAAACGCCGCGGTGTTGCGGGAGAAGTGCTCATGTGGAAAGTCGGGGGAGCGAAAGCTTCTATGGGCGCTGATCTGGACGGAGTCATCCAAGCGGCACAAAAAGCGATCGACAACACGAGATCCGTAGGGATCGGAACTGCACCGTGTACCATCCCTGCTGTGGGGCATCCGAACTTTGAGATCAAGGACGGAACCATGGAAGTCGGAATCGGACACCACGGGGAGCCGGGAATCAATGTACAGCCATTAAAGACTGCAAGTGAGATCGCAGACGAGATGCTGGACATTATCCTTCCGGACCTGCCGTTTGCAGAGGGAGACGAAGTGGTTGTGCTTCTGTCAGGACTGGGTGCAACTCCGGTGATGGAACAGTATATCGTATATGACCGTGTGGAAGAAGTTCTCGCAGAAAAAGGAATCAGTGTTCACAAGGCCTATGTGGGTAATTATTTTACTTCCCTGGAGATGATGGGTGTAACTCTTACTGTCATGAAGCTTGATGATGAACTGAAAGAATGCATCGACATGCCTTGCGACTCTGTCGGCTTAAAACAGCTATAGGGAATAACACGAGAAAACAGAATTGACCGTGCAGCTTTTCATGTTGATGCGGATAAGAATAAAAATAAGGAGAAAATTATGTCAAGTTTTAAGAATGCAAATGCAGGCATTATTATAGATCATCTGATCAAGACGATCCAGGATCAAAAAGACTATTTAAGCGAGATTGACGGAAAGATTGGTGATGGGGATCACGGCATCAATATGAACAAAGGGTTTACCATGTGTGGGGATAAACTGAAAGGTCAGACCTATAACATGAGCGAAGGCCTGTGTACTCTTGGAGAGACTCTGCTGGAGGATATTGGAGGTTCTATGGGGCCGTTATACGGACTTTTATTTGATTCGCTTTCTGCGGCAAGTGAAGATCAAGAGGACATTGATGCAGAGGTATTCGCAGGGATGATCACCGGAGCTGTGGAAGGGCTCCAGGCGATCAGCCCGGCAAAGCTTGGAGACAAGACTCTTCTTGATGCTCTGATTCCTGCAAAAGAAGCTTTCATGACAGCAAAAGAAGCAGGAAAAGAATTTTCTGAATGTCTGGATGCCATGAGGGATGCCGCTCAAAAAGGCTGGGAATCTACAAAGGACATGACAGCTAAAGTCGGACGAGCAAGCCGTCTGAGAGAACGAAGTCGCGGCGTTCTTGATGCAGGTGCAACCAGCTGCTATTTTATCCTAGATTGTCTTGCGTCTTCTATCCAGTCTATACTATAATTAGCTTATATACATAGTAGCCCACCAACAATGAAAGGAGGTTGTATGTCAAGCGAAACCAATGTTTTAGACAGTATCGACAACCTTTACCAGCAGCTATTTTCAAAGGAAAAGCAAATTGCCGACTATATAAAAGACCACCCGGATGAAGTTGTCATGATGAATGTGTCCCAGCTTGCCAAAGCCAGCGGCACCAGCGAGGCAACGGTTGTAAGAGCCTGCAAACATCTGGGATATCAGGGATACTATCAGCTGCGTTTAATTTTATCCAGAGATATCGGCACAAAATCCAATGATATTGGCATTGATGCAGATACGGATTTTGTTTCTTATACGTTTGAACGCAATATTCAAAACTTAAGAAACCTCTCGTCCAATCTGTCCAAAGATGTACTGCAGCAATGTGCTCTTATATTGCTCAAAGCTCCTGCGGTCCATATCATCGCTATAGGAAACACGACACCAATCGCGCTGGATTTAAGTTTTCGGCTTTCCCGGTTTGGTGTTCAGTCTTTTAGCAGTCCTATTTCCGAGTACTATTTGAACAATGTCAGCCTTGGCAGCAAAGAAGACGTTGTGATTGCCATTTCCGGTTCCGGAACTTCAAAACAAGTGCTTCAGGCTGCTGATATCGCAAAAGATATCGGAATGACTATCATATCTATTACCTCGGACAGTGATTCACCTTTGGCAAGAGTCTCCGATCATATCCTGTCCAGCAGCGAAGAACACTCTTTGTTCAATGAGACAAAGGAGCCCTTATCGCATTTATGTTCCATGGCCATATGTGATGCACTCCTTTATGCGGTCAAAATTTGTTCATTGACTCAGACTTCAAATCCTTTTCCTGATCTCAAAAAACGAACGGATGAGATGGAAGTTTATTTATCAACAACAAAATTATAGAATCAGAAAAAGAAGCCGGGATGCTGCTGATCAGCGTCCCGGTTTCCTTTTTTACTAAAGATATTTTATTTATCTGCCATTTCTTTTAAGCGCGCATATTTTTCTTTTGCATTCTCTTCTGCCTGTTTGAACAGTTCTTTTGCTCTCTCAGGGTTCTGACGAGCCAATGCGTTGTAACGAACTTCTCCCATGATGAAGTCGTTGTACTCTGTTGTAGGCTCTTTAGAATCTAAGGAGAATGGATTCTTTCCTTCTTCAGCTAATTCAGGGTTGAAACGGAATAAGTTCCAGTATCCTGATGTAACTGCTTTCTTCTCTTCAGACTGAGCAATGCTCATTCCGCCCTTGATACCATGGTTGATACATGGAGCGTAAGCGATGATCAGTGAAGGTCCCGGATAAGCTTCTGCTTCTGCGATTGCTTTGACTGTCTGATTATAGTCAGCACCCATAGAAATCTGAGCAACATATACATATCCGTAGCTCATTGCGATTGCTGCAAGGTCTTTCTTCTTCACAGCCTTACCAGCTGCTGCAAACTGAGCGATTGCTCCTGCCGGTGTGGATTTAGATGCCTGACCGCCGGTGTTAGAGTAAACTTCTGTGTCAAATACAAAGATGTTTACATCTTCACCGCTTGCAAGAACATGGTCAACACCACCGAATCCGATGTCGTAAGCCCATCCGTCACCGCCGAAGATCCACTGAGATTTCTTAGATAAGTAATCTTTCATCTTAAGGATCTCTTTGCCTTCATCACATCCGCATGCCTCTAACGCTGCAACTAATTTCTTGGTAGCTGCTCCGTTTTTCTTACCGTCTGTGTAAGTGTCTAAGTATTCAGCTGCTGCTGCTTTCACGTCTGCATTATCTGCAGTTTCAGCTAATGCTGCAACCTTTTCTTTTGTCTGCTCTCTTAAAGTAGTCTGACCCGTGAACATACCTAAACCGAACTCAGCATTGTCTTCAAACAGAGAGTTTGACCAAGCCGGTCCCTGTCCTTCTCTGTTTACTGTGTAAGGTGTTGCCGGTGAAGAACCGCCCCAGATAGAAGAACATCCTGTTGCGTTGGCAATGTACATTCTTTCACCGAATAACTGAGTGATCAGTTTTGCATATGGTGTCTCTCCACATCCTGCACAAGCTCCAGAGAACTCAAGGAGAGGTTTCCTGAACTGGCTTCCCTTAACAGATTCCGGTTTGAACTTGTCGAAGATATCTTCTTTGATCGGTAAAGACTGTCCGTAATTGTAAACTTCCTGCTGATCTCTCATGCTGTCTAAGGATACCATCGTAAGGGCTTTTTCGCCTTTCTTTCCTGGGCAGACATTTGCACAGGAACCACATCCTGTACAGTCAAGAACAGTGGTTGTCATAACAAATTTATAATCCGGCATTCCGGTCATCGGAAGAGATTTTGTAGCTTCCGGTGCTGCTGCCAGTTCTTCTTCTGTCATCGCTACCGGACGGATGACTGCATGAGGACATACATAAGCACAGAAGTTACACTGGATACAGTTGTCCGGATTCCATGTAGGAACGTCTACTGCAACTCCACGTTTTTCGTATGCTGCAGATCCCTGAGGCATATGTCCGTCAGCGTAAGGAACTAAGTCGCTTACCTTTAAGGAGTTACCGATCTGTCCATTGACAGCGTTCTGGATGTTGTTGACGTAATCAACAAGCTCTTTTCTGTCTCCGGATACTGGGTGCAGTAAGCTTTCTTCTGCACAGTCAGCCCACTCTGCCGGAACCGGAACTTCTACGACGCTCTTGGCACCTGCTTCGATCGCGTCATGGTTCATCTTAACGATATGGTCACCCTTCTTGCTGTAAGAAGCGGTAGCTGCATCTTTCATGTACTGGATCGCATCTGCTTCCGGAATGATTCCTGATAACTTGAAGAATGCAGACTGAAGAACTGTGTTGATACGTCCGCCGAGTCCGATTTCTTTACCGATCTTGATACCATCGATCACATAGAACTTGATATTGTGCTTAGCCATGTAAGCTTTTACCTGTCCCGGAAGGTGATCTCCAATCTCCTCTACCGGCCAGCTGCAGTTTAAGAGGAATGTTCCGCCATCTTTTAAGTCCTGAACCATGTTGTATTTTGTGATGTACGGAGCACAATGGCATGCTACAAAGTCAGCTTTGTTGATCAGGTATGTTGCTTTAATCGGGTCATCACCAAAACGTAAGTGGGAAATTGTAACACCGCCTGATTTCTTAGAGTCATAATCAAAGTATGCCTGAGCATATTTATCTGTATGGTCACCGATGATCTTGATAGAGTTCTTGTTAGCACCAACAGTACCGTCAGCTCCAAGACCCCAGAATTTACAGCTTACTGTGCTTTCCGGTGTGGAAGAAACTGCTTCTCCTCTTTCAAGAGATAAGTTTGTCACATCATCATTGATTGAAACAGTAAATTCTTTCTTGTCTTTATTGTTAAATACAGAGATGATATCAGCAGGAGTTGTATCTTTAGAACCTAATCCGTAACGTCCTCCGTTGATTGTCACCTGCTCGAATTTTGTTCCTCTTAATGCGGAAACAACATCTAAGTATAATGGCTCACCAAGAGATCCCGGTTCTTTTGTCCTGTCTAAAACGTTGATTGTCTTAACAGTTTCCGGGATCACTTCCACTAATTTTTCAGCAACGAACGGTCTGTAAAGTCTTACTTTAACGACACCTACTTTTTCGCCTTTTGCTGTTAAGTAATCGATGGTCTCATCGATGGTCTCACATACAGATCCCATAGCGATGATCACAGATTCAGCATCAGGAGCACCGTAGTAGTTGAACAATTTGTAATCTGTACCGATCTTAGCATTTACCTGGTTCATGTAATCTTCAACGATTGCCGGGAATGCATCGTAGTATTTGTTGCATGCTTCTCTTGCCTGGAAGAAGATGTCTGGGTTCTGTGCAGATCCGCGGAGAACCGGATGTTCCGGATTCAAAGCGTTTGCCCTGAACTTCTCAAGAGCTTCGTAATCCACCATATCTGCAAGGTCTTCATTGTCCCACATTTCGATCTTCTGGATCTCATGAGATGTTCTGAATCCGTCGAAGAAATGTAATACAGGAACACTTCCCTTGATTGTAGATAAATGAGCAACAGCGCCTAAGTCCATGACTTCCTGAACGCTGGAGCTGCAAAGCATTGCAAACCCTGTCTGGCGACAAGCGTAAACGTCAGAGTGATCACCAAAAATATTCAGTGCATGAGATGCGATTGCACGTGCAGATACATCAAATACACAAGGCATTAATTCACCTGCGATCTTGTACATATTCGGGATCATAAGCAGTAATCCCTGAGATGCAGTGTAAGTCGTTGTCAGTGCACCTGCTGCAAGAGAACCGTGTACTGTTCCTGCTGCTCCGGCTTCAGACTGCATTTCAACTAATTTTACAGGATGTCCAAAAATGTTTTTCTTTCCCTGTGTTGCCCACTGGTCTGTTGATTCTGCCATTGGTGAGGATGGTGTGATCGGATAGATTGCAGCTGTCTCAGTAAACGCATATGATACGTGTGCTGCGGCTGTGTTACCATCCATGGTTTTCATTTTTCTTGCCATGTTTCTTCCTCCTAAAAATCTTGTGTAAATATTAACAATCTACACTTAAGTTTTTCCCTTCTCCTTACAGAGGAGACAGGATGTTATCACAACAACGGGACCGTTGTTTAGAACAAAATAAAACTGTATACAATCATGTATACAGCCTTATTTTACATCATTAGAACGGGTTTTTAAAGGATTTTAACTAAATTTCTTCGTATTTTTTTTAGTACTTTATGAATCTTTTTTTCTAGAAAAAATCTTGTCCAAAAAATAACAGTGTCTTTTGTCTATTTTGCCTGATTTTTTAGAGATTCTTCGTGCTGACTGAAGGTTTCTGAGAAAATATGAGTTCCCTTTCCGGTCTTATCTGTATGGTAATAGAGATAAGAATGTTTCTGTGGAGAAACTGCCGCCTTCAAAGCATTGATCCCCGGATTGCAGATCGGTCCCGCCGGGAGCCCCTGATTTTTGTACGTATTATATGGAGAATCCACTTCCAGGTCTTTATACAGCGTTCTTTTCTTATTATATTTCCCTTTTGTAAGAGGATAGAGCACGGTTGCATCGATCTGGAGCTTCATTTTTTTGTCCAGGCGATTGTAGATCACACCGGAAATCTTGGCATACTCAGCATCCACCTTAGCTTCTCTCTCAACAACAGACGCAAGAGTCACGATTTCATACGGGGTGAGACCGGTCTTGTTTTCTTTGGATATCTGCTCCCATTTGGTATTAAAATTGTTAAGCATCATAGCCACGATCTTTTTGGCATCGGTATGCTTGTATACCTCATAAGTATCGGGAAATAAAAATCCCTGCAGTTTATAGCTTACCTGTGCCTTTTTTGGCACCGATTCCAGCCATTCATAAGAATAACCGTCGAGATCACCGGCCGCCTTCAAAAAATCTTCAGCCTTACAGATATCTTTCTGTTCAAATTTCTTCGCCGCAAGTTCTGCCGTATAGCCCTCCGGTATCGTGATCCTGACCGTCCGCTCTTCCTGTTTTTTTCTCGCGGCCAGTTCCCGCTCTTCTTGTTTCACTTTGAACATCCAGCAGGCCGCACCCAGTGCAGCAATGACCAGAACCAGCAGCAAAGTCCATAGTTTTTTTGATTTCTTTTTCTTTTCGTAAAAACTTAACCCCATAAATTCCTCCATAATTCGACACTGATTATCTCTCATTATACTGATATTGTTCTGAAATACCACCCTTTTTATTAGATTTTTTTAATATTTTTAATACATTTGTAACTTCATTGACATTCTTTTGGTTTCCTATATAATCAGTTATATAGGAAGATATAGAAAGGAATAGGAATTATGGCAAACCCAATCGTAACAATTACAATGGAAAACGGAGATACGATCAAGGCAGAATTGTATCCGGATGTCGCTCCGATCACAGTAGAAAACTTTGTGAAGCTGGTGAAGGAAGGTTTTTATGACGGGCTCACATTCCACCGCATTATTTCCGGATTTATGATCCAGGGAGGATGTCCGAACGGAAACGGAACCGGAGGACCAGGACACACCATCAAAGGTGAGTTCAGCATGAACGGAGTAAAGAATGACTTAAAACACACGCCGGGCGTGTTATCCATGGCAAGATCAATGGCTCCGGATTCTGCCGGTTCTCAGTTCTTCATCATGCACAAAACATCTCCGCATCTGGACGGACAATATGCCGCATTCGGCCAGGTTATCGAGGGCATGGATGTCGTCAATAAACTCGCTGAGGTGGCAACGGACTACTCTGACGCGCCGTTGGAAAAACAGGTTATGAAATCTGTGACCGTAGAAGAATAAAATATTAAAAGACTTACTTGAAATGCTTAGGACACCGTGCGGTTCTAAGCATTTCTTTTGGCACAGTAAAGATAATACATCAGACAGGGAGGAACACTTTTGGAACATAAATATTTATTTTTCGATGTGGATGAGACTTTATACAGCAATAAGACCGGCCAGATCCCGCCGAGTGCAGCCAAGGCATTAAAGCAGGCCCAGACGAACGGCCATAAAATCTTCTTGAATACTGGAAGGCCTTATGCATATATAGGGAATGACTTCTTTTCCCTGGATTTCGACGGCTACCTCTGCGGCAACGGCACCGATCTGCGCTACAGGGGAGATATCCTATACCACCGTGAGCTTCCGAAAGATATCCAATCCCGGATCATAGAGTTATGCCGCATCCACAGCATCCGTGCCTGTCTGGAAGGAAGCCGCTGTTCCTATTACACTGACGATGATACCTCGTTCCATCCCTATTACGCTTCTATGATCCAGGTATGCAGAAGTTCTGACGGCATGGTGATCGAATTTAACTGGGACAATGTAAAATCTTTTGATAAACTGGTGTGCTTTTCCAGCCCGGATACGCCTCAGCATATGGCCGCCTTTATTGAAGATGTTCACTCCCTGGACTTTCCGTTCAAGTGCATCAAAAATGGTGAAGATTTTTATGAAGTTATCCCGGAAGGCACATCTAAAGGAACTGCCATTACTTTTATTGCGGAACACTTTAACATCCCGATTGATGACTGCTATGCGTTCGGAGATGCCCCTAACGATCTGCCCATGTTTGAAGCCGCAGGACACGGCATCGCTCTCGGGAATGCATATGACTGTGTAAAAGATGCAGCAGAGTATGTAACAACCGACATTGACGCACATGGAATTTGGAATGGGCTGGACCATTATGGTTTTTTGTAAACGGAGAATTTTGAATAGAGAATCTTCAGCGAAATCTCTGAAACCTCTTACAAAAATACCAAAAAAAACAGCATAGTATAAGTAAAGAAAGGAGCATATCGCCCACTGAGGTGGTTAGCCTCCGGTTTGTGCATAATCCTGCCCAGACCGCCAAGTTCAAGGTAGGCTTATTTATTTACGCTTGTTTTTCCTATCTATGCAGGCAAGCAGTGTTACAATAAAAAGGCTGTTGTTCAAAACAGCCTTTATATATATCTTCTTATTTCACCCTTGCCGTCAGTTCCCCGTTTTGTTCATCAATCAGGATCGTATCTTCCATATTGACCCCATCACCTAAGATCAGCCTTGCAGCCAATGTTTCCACGCTCTTCTGCAGATACCTCTTTAACGGTCTGGCACCATACATCGGGTCATATCCGTTGTCCGCCACAAAGATTTTCGCTGCCGGTGTGAGCTCTACGGCAAGCTCTTTGTCACTGAGACGTTTATTCAGATCTGCAACTAACAGGTCAATAATGTTCGTAATGTTTTCCTTCGTCAGCGGTTTAAACAGGATCATCTCATCCAGACGGTTTAAGAATTCCGGCCTGAAATGGTTCTTTAAGTCTGCCATCACCATGTCTTCCGCCTCTTTTGTAATATTACCGGATTGGTCGATGCCTTCCAGCAGATAGGTGGAACCAATGTTGGATGTCATGATAAGGATCGTATTTTTAAAGTCCACGGTCCTTCCCTTGGAATCTGTGATCCTTCCGTCATCCAGCACTTGGAGAAGGATATTGAACACATCCGGATGAGCTTTCTCCACCTCATCAAACAGTACAACAGAGTAAGGTTTTCTTCTGACTGCTTCCGTCAGCTGTCCTCCCTCCTCATATCCTACATATCCCGGAGGCGCTCCGATCAGACGGGCTACGGAGTGTTTCTCCATATATTCGCTCATATCGATACGGACAATATTCTGTTCGTTGTCGAATAGGCTCTCTGCCAGTGCCTTGGCAAGCTCCGTCTTTCCTACACCCGTCGGCCCAAGGAACAGGAAAGAACCAATCGGCTTGCTCGGGTCTTTGATCCCCGCCTTGGAACGGATGATAGAGTCCGTCACAAGCTGCACTGCATTGTCCTGCCCCACAACTCTCTTGTGAAGGATCTCATCCAGATGGAGTGTCTTATTTCTCTCACTCTCTGTAAGCTTTGCCACAGGAATCCCCGTCCAGCGGGAAATGATCTTGGCGATCTCTTCGTCTGTGACGCTTTCCCTGACCATAGAGCGGTCCTCTTTCCGTACTTTCTCTTCTTCCTCTTCCAGCTGTTTTTTCAGCTCAGGGAGACGCCCGTACTGGAGTTCCGCAGCCTTATTTAAATCATAATTTCTCTGTGCGATCTGTATTTCGTTGTTTACAGATTCAATCTCTTCTCTCAGTTTGGAAACCCTCTCCACGGAAGACTTTTCATTCTCCCATGTGGCCTTCTTGGCATTGAAATCTTCTCTCATCTCTGCCAATTCTCTCTGAAGTTCCAAGAGGCGTTCTCTGCTCAGATTATCGTCTTCCTTCTTCAGTGCCGCTTCCTCAATTTCCAACTGCATGATCTTCCTCTGAACCTCATCCAGTTCTGAAGGAAGGGAATTCATCTCTGTCTTAATCATGGCACATGCCTCATCCACCAGGTCAATGGCTTTATCCGGAAGAAAACGGTCCGTGATATAGCGGTTTGACAGGGTCGCAGCAGCCACCAAAGATCCATCTGTGATTTTTACTCCGTGGAAAACCTCGTAGCGCTCTTTGATACCTCTCAAGATAGAAATCGTATCTTCCACGGTAGGCTCATCCACCATGACCGGCTGGAACCTTCTCTCCAGAGCCGCATCTTTTTCAATATACTGACGGTACTCATCCAGAGTCGTCGCTCCGATACAGTGAAGCTCTCCTCTGGCCAGCATCGGCTTCAGCATATTGCCTGCATCCATGGAGCCCTCTGTTTTTCCCGCTCCCACGATCGTGTGCAGCTCATCAATGAACAGGATAATCTGTCCCTCGCTCTTTTTCACTTCTTCGAGAACCGCTTTCAGTCGTTCTTCAAATTCTCCTCTGTATTTGGCGCCTGCCACAAGAGATCCCATATCCAGTGAGAAAATCGTCTTGTCCTTTAACTGTTCCGGCACATCCCCCCGGACGATCCTCTGGGCAAGTCCCTCTACGACCGCAGTTTTACCAACACCGGGCTCTCCGATGAGCACTGGATTATTCTTGCTTTTCCTTGAAAGAATACGGACAACATTCCGGATCTCGCTGTCTCTTCCGATCACAGGGTCCAGTTTCTGCTCTCTGGCACGCTTCACCAGATCGTATCCGTATTTCTCCAGCGTATCATAGGTTGCCTCGGGATTGTCCGTGGTTACCTTCTTATCTCCCCTTACTTCGGACAAAACCTCCAGGAAACGGTCTCTGGTGATTCCATAACCTCTGAACAGTTCTTTCACTGCATTGTTCGGCTTTTTGATCATAGCAAGAAACAGATGCTCCACAGAGACATACTCGTCTCCCATGGCCTTCATCTCATCTTCCCCTGCCAGCAATACCTGATTCAGCGCCTGGCTCATGTAGACCTGTCCGCCGGAAACCTTCGGTTTCTTCTGGAGCAGCTGCTGTGCCTGGCTTAAAAAAGAATCTTTATTGACATTCATCTTCTCCAAAAGGCTAAGAATCAAACTATCTTCTATGGTCAGCAGACTATATAATAAATGTTCCTGGTCAATTTCCTGGTTTTGGAAGTCATAAGCAATCTTTTCACACTGATTTACTGCTTCGACTGACTTTTGAGTAAACTTATTAATATTCATCTTCACTCCTCCAATCTTATTTGTTCTATATCTAGTATAACATATAGCATATAAAAAGCAAGTATTATTTT
>OBWM01001239.1_pt1 | contig 15122 bp, 18 predicted proteins | sample 1538041 | NCBI WGS metagenome assembly OBWM01 (sample SAMEA2580049, study PRJEB22360) | human gut metagenome | biome: human gut; feature: human-associated habitat; material: faeces | place: Denmark | collected 2008/2010
GAGGCCGATCGGGAGCAGATCAACCAGAATAAGGCCGACATAGCTGGTTTGGCAGAAGGCATAACTGATCTGGCACCGGGGATCAAGATTACCACCACCGGCACAGACATCACCATCAAGGACGCCGCCGAGGGCCGGGCGTTTAAGGGGCTGCGGGTGTTTGGGCGGACGGATCAGAAGGGAACGCCAAGCCCGGAAACTCCGCAGGAGATGGAGACGGCGGGGAAGAGCGGAAACCTCGGCGTGGCAGTATCTGACGGTGCAGATCACTCCCAGTCCCTTACGCTATCCACTCCAAACGGCCTTCCAGGGATCCCGGTATCATCCGGCGGCAACTATACAGATGCCAAGGGCCAGCAGTGGGTATGCGACGAGATCGATCTTGGGCGCGGGAAGTATGTGCAGCGGGTAGCAGAGAAGGATGTTTACACATCTCAAAATAAATGGGATGGTAAAGGGTTGTGGGGGAATAATGACAACTACAATACTTTGGCATTTTATTCTTATATCAACGGAACCAGTGGAGAAAAGGACTGGGACGCCATTAAGTATTGCGGGTTAAGTAATTATTTTGTTATTACTACTAATCTATTTAACACCTCGGTTATTGGTTTTTCGATGGGTGACTATATGCCATTCCGAGTTCCCAGATCTCTATTACCTGATTGGGATGAAAATAACCCAAGCTCCGAACCATGGGTTAACTGGCTCAGAAAAAGAAAAGAAGCCGGAAATCCGCTGCTTATACAGTATGCCCTCAAAACCCCCATCGAACGCGGCCTCACCCCGGAAGAGATCGCCGCCTACAAGGCCCTTCGGACGTACAGCCCGACTACGGTTGTGAGCAATGACGCGGGGTGCCATATGGAGACAACCTATACCGCTGATACCAAGACCTATATCGACAACAAATTTGCAGCCCTTAATAAGACCATCTTAGATGCAGTAGGAGGTACATAATGCATGAGATTATAAGAAACGTAATCCAGTCGGGCAGCTATGAACTGATGGATATTCTGAAAAAGATCGATACCATCTGGCTCCAAGGCGCCCTCACGGATGAGGAGCGCACGGAGCTGGTTGATCTGGCCCGTACCCGCGCCGACCCGGAAAACAGTTATGCCCCATTGCAGAAACAGATCGACACCCTGTACACGAACATGACTGAGATGGGAAAGACAATCCTCAGCCTGACGGGCCGGATCGCCAAGCTGGAAGGCGGCAGCGTCACCCCGCCGGAGACGGAGGAGTACCCCGCATGGGTACAGCCCACCGGGGCACATGACGCTTATAGCACAGGCGATAAGATGACTTACACGGACGGCAAGCGGTATATCTGTCAGATGGACGGCTGTGTATGGGGGCCGGATGCGTACCCGGCAGGCTGGAAACTGGTTGAGTGATGGGAGGTGAGCTCATGGGACTGATTACATGGTGGAGACAGCGCAGATGCAGGCACAGGTACCGTAAGCATTGGAGCCGGGAGGCTGGCGGGTATGTGCGGCGGTGCGTGAGGTGTGGAAAAATCGAATAAGTCATAGCAAGTCATAGAATTAGTCATAAGCACGCAGGCGGGGCCTGGGTGTTATTTTTATGCCCGAAGGCACAAAACTACGGTGAGACACACTGTTACCAACTGTCAGTGCAGACAGCACATGAAAAACTGTAGGAATGGGAGACACCCTTAAAACTGTGAAAGGAGACAAAAAATGAGTTTTAAAAGATTTATGCCATGTTATGCACCAGATGGAGGCACCGGAGGCGGCGAAGGAGCAGGGACAGGAAACGCCGGTACCGGACAGCCATCGCAGCAGACAACCCAGCAGGGAGGCCAGGCTCCAGCAATCGACTATGACCGGATCGCCCAGATCCTGGAGGGAAAACAGGCGGCAACGGAGGACAGTGTCCTTAAAGGGTATTTTAAGCAGCAGGGGTTATCAAAAGAAGAAATGGAGCAGGCAATCGCCGCCTTCAAGCAGAAGAAAGCCGCCAGCCAACCGGATGTGAACGCTATACAGAATCAGCTCACCCAGGCCCAGGCTGCCGCGCAGGCCGCCCAGCTCCAGAGTGCTGCAACCATAGCGGCGGTATCCCTTGGCATTGATGCCAAGACAATTCCCTATGTTCTTAAGATGGCAGATATCAGCCAGGTAATGGGCCAGGACGGGAAAATCAATGATGAAGCAATGAAACAGGCGCTTAATAAGGTGCTGGAGGATGTACCGGCATTAAAGCCCCAGGCGGCAGGCTCCACCGGATTTGTCCAAGTGGGTGCAGCCAGCGGACAGCAGCAGACCGGGGCGTCTGATGATGCCTTAAAAGCGGCATTTGGACTTACCTAAAGAAAGAGAGGACCTAACATATGGCAGTATATGATTATGCAACAACGTTTACGCAGCTTCTTCAGCAGAAGTACGCGAAAGAGCTTTGTTCTGACGCGCTGGCGCAGAGCAATCAGCAGGTGAAATTTATCAATGCTCAGACCATCAAACTCCCCAGAATGACGGTATCTGGCTATAAGGATCATACCAGGACACCCGGCTTTAATGCAGGCACTCTGGGGAATGACTGGGAGGCTAAGAAGCTGGAGCATGACCGTGACGTGGAATTTTGGATTGATCCGATGGATATTGACGAGACGAACCTTACCTTGTCTGTAGCCAATATTCAGAATGTCTTTGAAACAGAACAGGCAATCCCAGAGAAGGATTCCTACCGTTTCAGCAAGCTCCATACAGAGTTGACTACATATTCCGGAAGGATTGATTCCACTGTGGTCACAGCGGCCAATTTCCTGGAAGCATTTGATACAGAAATGGCGTACATGGACGAGGCTGGCGTACCAGAGGAAGGCAGAATCCTTTATGTGACGCCCTCCATGCGTAAGATCGTAAAAGAGGCAGAAGGCCTTCAGCGGGTCATTTCCGTAAACACTCCATCTACGATCAATCGGAAAGTACACAGCCTGGATGATGTGGCGATCAAGATGGTGCCATCTGCCAGGATGAAGACAAAGTACAATTTTACCGATGGATGCGTAGCGGCAGAGGACGCAAAGCAGATCAACTGGATCCTGATCCATACCTCCTGCGTGGTGTGCCGGGATAAATACAGCTATATCAAGCTGTTTACACCAGGGACGGACTCCAGAACGGCGGACGGATACCTGTACCAGAACCGCTGCTACGGGGATCTGTTCCTCCTGGAGAAGAAGGTAGAAGGATGTGCAATGAATGTGAACGCATCGGAGTGACAGAATGAGAAAGGATAAGGCATGAGAGCTATTAAAGGAAATAAGGAATATATCATTGATGAGAGTCAGAAGAAAGCATACCAGGACAGTGGTTTTGACATCATGGATGATGATGGGAAAGTGATCGGATACGGCCGTGGAAAAACAGTTCCTTTTGAAGACTACATGAATGCGGTTAAAGAGATCGAACGTCTCCAGGGCTTAGCTGCTGAAAAACAGGCTGAAAACGAAGCATTGAAAGCGGAAAATGCTTCACTCCGGGCCGCAAAGCAGGAAGTAAGTAAGAAAGCAGAAAATAAAAAGGCTGGTGAGTAAATATGGCTTATGAACCATATGCCACCCCGGAATATTACCAGGACACCTATAACGGCAGCATGATCCCGGCGGATCAGCTCGAGAAGGCGCTCCGCGAGGCATCCCGCCATATTGATTCCCTGACCTACAATCGGATTGTAGGCCGGGGAATGTCTTTGTTGACGCCATTCCAGCAGGATGTTATCCGGGAGGTAGTCTGCCAGCAGGCGGATTTTGAGTACGAAAATGCGGATGAGATCAGCACGATCCTGCAAGGCTACAGCATCAACGGCGTATCAGCTCAGTTTGGTAGCTCCTGGAATGTATTTACAGGCAATGGCGTTGCCATGAAGCGCGATACATATGCTTTGCTGTGTCAGACGGGCCTGTGCTGCCGGTTAGCGAGGTGAGGCCATGAAATATCCATGCTTAGTGCCGAAACGGCTCTGTAGGACGGATATACACGTTCATCTGGAGTCTGAAGGCACAGACAACCATGGCCAGCCGGAGAAAGTCCTTGACCTGGATCTAAAATGCAACTTCCAGGACCGGGCCAAGACCATTCTCACAGCGGAGAAGAAACTGGTGCAGATTACTGGTACCTCCTTGATACCAGGGGACATTGCCCCAGACTGGCCGACGATCAGCGGCGGAAGCGTGATCGTATTTGGAGAGGAGCGCCGGATCCAGCAGGGGACGAAGAACCGGAACCCGGACGGAACAGTGAACTTTTGCACGCTGGAGGTGGTCTGATGCAGGTGAGATCCACAGTGAAACTGAATATGGCCAGGATCCAGCAGTTGTCTCAGGCGGCTGTGACAGCCCTGGAGAAGACTGGCGAGGCCCTGCATACAGAGGTTGTACAGGCACAGGTCATGCCATTCGATACAGGCCATTTGCAGGAGGATGCTACTTTTGCGGATTACAGCGAATCTTCGCAGGGGAAAGTATCACTGGTAACAAGCACACCATATGCCCGGAGGCTGTACTACCATCCGGAATACAACTTCCAGACGGATGAAAACCCTAATGCAAAAGGGCAGTGGTTTGGAGATTGGCTGCCGGGAGGAAGCAAGGCGGATTTTGTTCCTAAAGCTTTTAAAGAGAATTATAAAAAGGCAGGTGGTGTGTGATGCTGACCGTAGATGATATCAGAGGATATATAGCCGGTCTTGGGGAGTATAACATGGTGTACATTGGCAAGATGGACAATAAGAGGGAACATTCCATAGGCGTATATCCGCGGAAAGCTTCCGGACAGCCTGTGACGGCCCTGGGAGGCCCGCAGTACAGCTCCTATGATATCCGGCGTATATCCCTGTTGGTCCACTGGGATAAGGATGTACGGGCCTCAGAACAGGCGGCCTATGAATTATTTGAGAAACTTAGAAATGTATCCGGCCTGATGATAGGTGATACCCATGTTAACCAGATCAGTCTTAAGGTACCTGAACCGCAGCCGGTAGGTACAGATGATAACGGGGTATACGAGTATGTAATCTGGCTGGATTTTGTATATCAGAGAAAGTGAGGGATAAGAGATGGCAGAAGCAGCAGGAAAAGTCTATCCGGTACACAACAATGAGTTTAAATTCGGGACCAAAGGCATGACCAGCGCAGATGAGGATATGGTAGTACCGGCAGACCTTGAAAATTTTGCTCCGTCTATTGATGGAACGGTAGAGGAATGGTATGCCATGGACGCAAAAGGCTGGGCCAAGTCGGCTATGACAGGAAAGAAGCTGTCATTTGCTTTTAAAGGCAAGAGATCTGTGGGAGACCCCGGAAATGACTACATTGCGGGGCTTGCATGGAAATTTGGGCAGGACGTTATGACGAAATTTGAGTGGGTTATGGTATCCGGTGCAAAGCTGGCCTGTACCGTAGTTGTTAACGTAACCACACCCGGAGGCGGGGATACCACGAACATTGATACCCTTGAATTTGAGGTGACGTGTTACGGCAAGCCGGAATTTACACCGGCTCCGGGAGTAGGCGGCTGAACAGAAGGAGGAAAAAAGAATGTCAAGAAGAGTAGATATTACAGAAAGATTAAGCTTTGATGAGAATCCCTGCCTTGTAATCAAGGGAAGGGAATTGGAAGTTAATACAGATGCCCCGACTATGCTTAAGGTGATGGGAATTATGTCTGGTGATGATTCGGGAACAAAGGAAATTATTGATGCTTATGAGCTTGTATTTCCTCAGGCGTCAAGGGATGTAATCGAAAAGGAATTGAAGTTAAGCTTTAACGACCTGGTTATTGTGGTACAGGAAGCCTTTAATCTGGTTCTGGGAGAAGATAACAAGCTGGGAGAGTAGCGACCCGTACTACGATCTGTTTGAGGACTGGGATCTGATTGTCTCCAGTTTCCTGTCGCAGTACGGGTTAAGAATCAGGACGAAAGAGTTTGAATCAGTCTCTTGGGATGAATTTAAGGCGCTGATTGCCGGATTATCTCCGGAGACCGCTTTGGGGCGCGTAGTAGCGATCCGGTCTGAAACGGATAAGGATGTTATCAAGCACTTCTCAAAGGATCAGCGCCGGATCTATGACGAATGGAGAAACCGGGGAGCTGAAACGATGGATGAGAAAACCTTTGAGCAGAGTATGGCTGATCTGGAACGTATGCTTGCGGCCATGTGCGGTTAGGAGGTGGCGGAAATTGAAAAAGTAAGAAAGCAGATCCGGTGTCCATACTGCGGATACCGGATGCCAATCTATTATGACCCAGATGCCTGTGCAAAAGGAATTTTTGTACGGTGTAAGGGTCGGGATTGTAAGAGAGAGTTCGAGGTAGATATACAGCCGGACAAGTAGTGCCATCATGTGCCGATGTCTGAGTAACAGATAGAGGCAGGTGGTACATATGGCAGCTGATGCGTCCATTAGTTTTGACATATCGCTGGATTTAGGAAAAATCAAGACAGCAGTAGATAATGCGTCCCGGAAAGTAAAGTCTAATTTTGAGAAGGCCTTTTCAAATTCAGCACAAAAATGCCAGCGATCATGCGATGAGATGGCTGGGGCTTTTAGAAAAGTCGATGCTTCTGCTGATGAAACTCGACGAAAAATAGAATCTATTTTGAACGATAGCGAAAAGAGTGCAAAATCGAAAGCCTCATCTATCGCTTGGGTTTACCGAAAGCAGGGGATGAGTCAATCTGAAGCCATGAAAAAAGCATGGTCGGAGATTGAACGAAATGGGAAATCATCTTCTGAGAAAGTTAAAAAGAGCATACGAGGTATTGGATCGCAAGCCAAAGACACAGCAGGAGATCTTACTGGCGCTTTAAGCCCGGCACTAAAAAAAATAGGGATTGCCTTAGGAGCAGCATTTTCCGTAAAAAAACTGGTTGATTTTGGAGCTGATTGTTTACGTCTTGGGTCAGATCTCCAGGAAGTCCAGAACGTAGTAGATGTAACATTTCCCCAGATGTCTAAGCAGGTGGATAATTTCGCTAAGAACGCTGTGGCATCCTTTGGATTATCGGAAACCATGGCGAAAAAGTTCGCCGGTACATCCGGGGCCATGGCGAAAGCATTCGGATTCAGTGAACAAGCTGCCTATGAGATGGCTACAACCCTTACCGGATTGGCGGGGGATGTAGCCTCTTTCTATAACATCAGCCAGGATGAGGCCTATACTAAGCTGAAATCTGTCTTTACGGGTGAAACGGAATCCCTGAAGGATTTGGGCGTGGTTATGACTCAAAGCGCCCTTGATGCGTATGCACTGGCAAATGGATACAGTAAGACTACGGCAAAAATGTCTGAGATGGAAAAGGTGGCCCTGCGGTATAAGTTTGTGCAGGATCAGCTTTCCTTGGCTTCCGGTGATTTTATCAGGACTTCTGACGGATGGGCGAATCAGGTAAGAGTTTTACAACTCCAGTTTGATTCACTGAAAGCCACAATCGGCCAGGGCCTGATTAACGTCCTGACGCCGGTTATTAAGGTAATCAATACCATTATTGGTAAGCTGATGAGCCTGGCAAACGCTTTTAAGGCTTTTACGGAAATGATTACCGGCAAGGGATCATCGGGCGGAGGAGCCAGCGCAGCCGCTGCAGGGATGGAGGCTGTGGCACAGTCGGCAGATAAGGCCAATGCTGCTGCAGGTGGAGCAGGAAGCGCCGCAAAAAAAGCTGCCAAGGACATGAAAAGTATCACTACAGGGATTGATGAGTTGAACATCATCAGTCCTGATACTGGATTAGATAGTGGTGGGTCGGGTGGCGGAGCTGCCGGAGGGTATGATGCAGATCAGTTCGACATGGGGGAGGTTGATACCTCCGCCATGGATGCCATGGACAGTAAGTACCAGGCACTGATCGACAGGGCCAAGGAACTTAAAAATCTGTTTACAGCTGGCTTTTGGGATGGATTTGGGGATACTACGGTATTTGATAACATCCTTACATCTGTTGATCGTATCAAGCAGAGCTTGGGAGAGATATTCACAGCCCCGGAGGTGCTGACAGCTGCAAATTCCTTTGCAGATCAGTTTTCCTTTAGTCTGGGGCAGGTGGCCGGATCAGTAGCAGGGATCGGTGTAACCATAGCAGATAATCTTCTGGGCGGTATCAGTCTGTACTTGCAGCAGAACACAGAGCGGATTAAGGATTATCTGGTATCAATGTTTGATATCGGCTCACGGCTTGCTCAGATTACAGGTGATTTTTCCAAGGCTGTCAATACAATTTTCTCAGCCTTCCGGAGTGACGGCGCAAAGCAAATTACCGCTGATGTCATAGGGATTTTTTCTGAATCCTTTATGGGGGTTTCGGAATTAGCAGGAACATTTGCGGTAGATATTCTGGATATTATTGCAGCTCCATTCGTAGAAAATGCGGACTACATCAGAACTACGCTAGAGGATACGTTTGGGGCGGTAGAGCCTGTATTTTCCGCAATTAAGGACCTTATTTCTGAGACCTTTGAAAAAGTCGGGACCACATATGACAGCCATGTAGCTCCCATGATGGCAGCGTTTAAGCAAGGATTCACAGAGATTGGCGCTCTGTTGCTTGATGTCTATAACACATACTTTCTGCCAGTACTGCAAAATTTATCGGATAAATTCATTGAATTTAAAGATCAGCATTTAAGCCCGCTGATTGATAAGTTCTTAGAATTTGGTGGAAAAGTAGCCGATGCTATAACGAAGCTATGGGAAGGAATTTTACAGCCATTCATCGAATGGTTTATATCTAATGTGGCTCCTGCGGTAGCTTCTACTTTACAAGCTGCTACAGATACTTTCTTTGTGTTCTTGGAAACGGTATCTGGAATCATTGGAAGCTTGTTGACAATATTTGGCGGACTGATTGATTTCATAACGGGTGTGTTTACGGGCAACTGGAGTCTGGCATGGGAAGGAATCAAAGAAATCTTTTCCGGAATATGGGATGCACTTAAAGAAATCGTATCAGGTGCTATTGAAATAATAAAAAGCACGGTAAATCTCGCATGGACAGCGATTTCCAATATTACAACCACTGTCTGGAACGGCATAAAATCCCTCCTCAATTCCGTTTGGAACTGGCTGAAATCCCTTGCGACGACTTTGTTTACAGCCATTAAAGATGCGATCAGTACAATCTGGGAAAGCATCAAATCTACCACATCCGAGATCTGGGAGGGCATTAAAACTACCCTGGGGACTTTGTGGGATACGATCAAGACGGCAGTAGATGAGAAGTTTACTGCCATGAGGGATGCGATCACAGGCATTTGGGATACTGTGAGAAGTAAAAGCAAAGAGACCTGGGATGGAATCTGGGCGGATATCAAGGGCATCATCAACATGATTATCGGCGGCGTTGAGAGCATGGCGAACCGTGTAATTGATGCTATTAACGCTATGATTGATGCCGTGAATGAGGTAGCGGATAAGGTTCCAGGAATTGGTGCGGATCTGATACCTAATATTCCAAGCATCAGCCTTCCACGTCTGGCGCAAGGCGGTTTTGTCCGTGCTAACACGCCGCAGCTTGCCATGATCGGTGACAACCGGCATTATGGTGAGATTGTAGCACCAGAGGATAAGATGCAGGAAATGGTAGACCGGGCGGTGGCAATGTCCTCACGCAACAGCAGCGGCATGAGCGATCAGTATCTTGCTGTTATGGTAGATCTGTTAAGGAAGATCATAGAGCTGATTGAACAGATGGATCTAACGGTCTATGTGGATATCAGGGAGATCAAGAAGCAGCTTGCGGATTTGGAGAAACGCAGTGGCTACAAACTTAGACCAACATAAGGAGGGAATGGCATGGCAATCTACATTAACGGTCATAAATACCCATCCTATGACCAGGGGCCGGGACTTACCATTGCCACAAATGTCAACCAGGGCAAAAACGCCCTGGGAGAGTTTGTGGGGCAGAGGGTAGGTCGGGATCAGGACAAAATAGACGGCTTACAGTGGTCTTATCTGGATGCTGCCACATGGGGAAGTATTCTCCGGGAATTTGACGAATTTGTGGTAACGGTCAAGTTCCCGGATATGAAAACAGGGGGGTGGAAAACAGAGAGGATGTATCCTGGGAACAGAACAGCTAAAGTGTGGGAAGAGGATGAAGATGGGCTTCCAACTATGTACAAGGACTGCAAGGTTAATCTGGTAGACTGCGGGGTGATTGAATAATGCAGGCAGCAAGCAGTAAATATAAGGAGGTCATGCGCCGTAAATGGCGCAATCCTCTGGCACATCTGCGGGTTACGATTGGACTTATCAATCAGGAGGCGCAGGCATCGGCATATATTCCAGATCCAGTTCGGTATACATATTTTTCCAACCTTAAGAAACCTATGGATAATTACAAAGTACAGGAGCTGTATGGTACCTGCGATGAGAATTATACGCAGGTGGATGGATCTATGTATTTTCTTCCTCGTGAGGCTGGAGCGGTGGTTCTTAACCAGGGGCTTGTGACTGAGGATCTTCTGGGAGATATTGAGATCCATTTTCCTGTCCAGTATGACATCAAGGGTCTGACTGTAGAGTTTGGGAAGGCATATCCGGTTGATTTTGCTATTGTGTCCGACAATCATACGGTAGAGGTCACAGACAACGCAGACGGTCATTATGTAACGGAGGAGATCTTTGAAGGGGCCACATTCTTAAGGTTCTCCCCGTCCAGAATGGTTAATGGGAAGAGCCGGTTCCGTATTAACCAGATCACTATGGGGATCGGTATCTATTTTGACAGCCGCAAGATTCTGTCGGCCACGAAAAAGGAGCATATCAGCCCGATATCAGAGGAATTGCCTACGATCGATTTTAGCTTGACGGTCAGCAATAAGGACCGGGCCTTTGATGTGGAGAACGATGAGAGCAGTGTCAACTTTTTTGAGCTGGGGCAGGATATAGAAGCGCTGTACGGGCAGGAACTGGATGACGGGACTATAGAATGGATACCAGGAATTAACCTGGCACTGAAAGAGTGGTCTGCGGATGACGAGAAACTGAACCTAAGCGCATCCGACCGGTTTGACAGCATGGACGGTACTTATTATCGGGGACAGTATTACCCGGAGGGAATTAGCCTGTATGATCTGGCGGTGGATGTATTCACAGATGCGGGAGTTGATCCAAGAGAATATGGAGTTGATACCTACCTCAAAGCAGTTATTGTCAGGAATCCGATTCCGGTTGTGACCCACAAGGAAGCGCTTCAGCTGATTGCCAACGCAGGCCGCTGCATCTTATATCAGGATAGGGCCGGAAAAATATACATTAAGTCCAGTTTTGTGCCGGAGATGTCCGCATCGTCAGAGGATGAGGCATATTTCTCTCATGTCGATACAATCTTAAGCAAGGACATAGGAGCCCGTGATGAGTATGCGTTGACAGGGCAGGACTATTCTACAGCAGGAGAAACCGTGTATTTTCTTCCCCGGCAGTCTCCTTCTGGAATATACCTCAATACAGGTTATGTTTCTGATGCGGCAGCGGATGAAAACGGAGCCTTCCAGAACAACCCAACAGTCACACTCACGATGGAAGCGGCTTATAAGTGTTTCGGGATTACCTTGGTATTCGGACACAACTGGCCGGATACGGTAATATTCCATTCCTATAACAATGGGGAGATTCGAGAGGCTTATGAGGTCAGTAGGTTGACGCAGACGGCAGTAATCAGCCATGAGTTCCCGGAGTTCGACCGGCTGGTGATTGAGTTCACCAAGGGGGCACCAAATAACCGTGTGATTCTTGATCAGATCACTTTTGGAGATAGCACAGATTATATTCTGGAATACGGTGTGGAGCTGACTAAAACACCGGAAGGAACCAAGCTGGCCCGAGTGAAAGAGCTGCAGGTATTACGAACTTTGTACAGTGAGGGGAATGGAGAAGTGCAGGAGCTGATCAGGGAGACGATCAGCCTGACAGCGCAGGACAACTATTATACGTTCTATTTCTCCAACCCTTCCTATGGACTATCAGCAGCCCTCGCGGAGCCACAAGAAGGGCAGGAAGTGAGAATAGTGGAGAGCAGTGCTTACTATGCGACTGTGGCCCTCACGGGTGTTACAGGAGCGGCAGAGGTTGTAATAAGCGGCAAAGAATATGTGGTAACACAGGCCAAGGTCAGCCGCCAGCTTAATCCCACGGGCAGTCTGGAAACATGGGAGAATCCGCTGGTATCTGATGTGGTTCACGCTGCCGATCTGGCTGACTGGATCGGGGACTACCTTAAGGCGGACCGGGAATATAATTTGCAGTATCGGGGAGAACCGAGGATTGATGCCAATGATATTGCATTTCTTGAAAATAAGTACGTGCCGGATCTTCTGATCCGTGTGACAGACCACACCCTGAAATACAACGGAGCACTGTCCGGGACGATCAAGGCAAGGAGGGATATGGGCTATGTGGCAACAGCCAAAAACAGACTGGCAGGCAAGTGATTTTTTCAACATTCAGGATTACAACCGGATTAAGGGCAATCTTAATGAGATCCGGGCCATGGCTCTGAAGCTTTGGCCGGATTTTGAATTTGAGGATATGGGGCAGGATAAGACCTATCAGGACTATGGGTTTTATGCTGATGAGATTAACCGGTTCGAGGATAATCTGGAGCATATTTGCACTGGTACATATCCTTTTGAGATTGGAGTAAAGCAGACATACAGTGAGAATCAGCCATTTATTGGCTGGGAGGAGCTGAACCGGATTGAAAGCGCCTGTCTGAAAATATACCTGAATATCCGGTCAGGCATAGACAGCAGGCCCACCTTGGAAATGACGTTGGGAGGAGATGTAAATACATGGCTTTGAAAACAGATTTTGTGGACGCTCTTTTTGAGCAGAAAAAGATTCGCCTTAATGAAAATGAGGATGGAACGGTAACGCCAGTGGATGAAACGGAATATACCCGTCAGGGGGACAAGTTTGGGGCTGAGCACATCAACGCCACCAACGAGGCCGTCAACGGTCTGTCCGAAGATATGGTAAATCTAAAAAACTCTGTCAGTGATGGAAAAGCACAGGTTGCCGCAGCCATCACTGCGAAACGGGTACCTACAGCGGCAACCGCAACATTTGGGGAGATGGCAGACAACATCGGCAAGATCGTCCTTGGTAGTGGTAATGCAGTACCATCGGATGTTTTGGCAGGCAAGACCTTCACAAACAACGATGGTAAGGAGTATACTGGCACAATGCCAAACCGTGGAGATTATTGGGGATGGGGCAACAGCAAAGGCAATGATGCAGGAAGTCAGCGGATGTGGGTTAAAATACCACAGGGATATTACAACGAAAATGCCAATGTATTGCTGTCTTGGGCCGATATCCGCAATATGGCGGGGATTACACCGGAGAAAGTCAAAAAGAATGAATGGATCCTTGGGATACAGGGGAACTTTGAGGGCTGGGTTCCCACACCGCAGGATTTATATTATAACGGTGTAAATAGTGGTTTAGCAGTTAACTATACTGCGTGTACATTTGAAAATACTCGAATAAAACTTACCTCTAATTTTAGAAGTGGTGTAATATTTAACTTTTCAAGAACTTATGACGTTAGGAGTTATAGTAAATTGATTCTTGAAGGTAGCTTTAGAGTATATGGAACAAACATGAACGCAACAATACAACAAGAAAGTACGAGTGGAGTTATCGCTAGTGTCAACATTGGTGGAGACACATCAAGGCTTGAGTTTGATATTTCACAAGTAATAACGTTTGATACAAAACATTATGTATACTTCCGCAATAGTAATAGTGATTATATTACACGGGTTAGATTTGAGTAATCTGTGATAACCATCAGTATCAAGACTATGAAAGGAGATGATTCAAATGATTACAAAACCAGTAAAGGAGCATCGAGATGGATGAATTATTGAAATCAGAGCTTGCCCGCATCCGTGATGAGGATCAGCGCCAAAACAGGCGCATTGAGTTGTTAGAGGGCATGACAAAGGTAATTCAGGAACTTGTAATATCCATCCACGGTCTTGCAAAAGACATGGAGCAGATGCTGCAGGAACAGAGAGATCAGGGTAAACGCCTGGATAACCAGAGTAAGCGTCTGGATGCCTTGGAGAAGGAGCCGGGGAACACTTACAAAGACATTAAAAAAACAGCAATCACAGCGATAGTAAGCGCGTTTGCCGGATCACTGGCAACCGGGCTTATTTTCATATTATCGCAAAGTATTCTTTGAGAGGAGGTGAAAGATTATGCTTAAGAATTGTGTATTTCGTGCTGATGTGGATACCCGTCAGTGGATCCACGCGGCGGCCAGAAGAGCCGTCAAGACCATGGCACAGACCTTTATTGCTACCATTGGCACAGCGGCAGCCATGGGCGAAGTGAATTGGCAGATGGTAGCCAGCGCTACTGTCCTGTCTGGTATCCTGTCGGTGGCAACGTCCATCGCAGGACTGCCGGAACTGGACGCCAAGGCCTGAGAGGAGGTGATCCATCTATCTCCCGGTCCGGCCAGGGTTAGCGCCGGAGTAACTTTTATTACATCATATAATTATGGAGGAAAAAGATTATGGCAAACGTAACAGGTAAGAGAGCAGACAAGAGAACAGAAGAGCAGAGAAGAAACGATGCAGCGCAGAACGCAAGACCCAAGGGAGCACAGGACACTGCCTATGTTACCACCGGCCCTGCAACCGGAAAGGAAGATGAGAGAGCGGTAGGTACAGAGGATAAGTAGAGCTGTGCGACGTCGCAACGCAGACAGGCCTCAGGGGATTCCTGGGGCCTATATTTTGATTGCGGTATAACTGCCGCTGTGCTATAATGCCTATGTTGTCATACCCAATCCGGCAACGGAAAGGGGGTGTATGCATGACAGAATTTGTTGTATCTCTTTTGACCACTATTTTGGGTGGTGTAGCCTGCCACTACATCATCAAATGGCTAGATAGTGGGGACGATGACAACTAGCCTGGGTTTGTTCCACCTCTAACGGAAAAGAAAACCCCAGAGTTGCCGCTCTGGGGTTTTTGTTGGTGCATACATAACAGCTGCACTGTTGTATCTCTTTGCCTACTGGCATTATAGCATATGCAGATTTTAAAAGCAAGATACCTGAAAATGAT
>OBWM01001243.1_pt1 | contig 15075 bp, 15 predicted proteins | sample 1538041 | NCBI WGS metagenome assembly OBWM01 (sample SAMEA2580049, study PRJEB22360) | human gut metagenome | biome: human gut; feature: human-associated habitat; material: faeces | place: Denmark | collected 2008/2010
TATGTATAGAGTTTTTTCGCGGCAGCCGGTGCAGGGGCTGCCGTCTGGCTCTCGGCGTTACTTTCCCGGCCCCAAAAAAGTCCCGGCCTTTCCCGCCTGCTGTTTCTCTGCGGACTGGTGTTGGCCGTATGCGAGGGATTCAAGCAGGGTTTTTTATATTTTGTGGAAAATAACCATACCTATGACTGGTGGTATTTTCCGTTTCAGCTGTGCAGCGTTCCCATGTACCTGGGACTTCTTCTTCCCGCTGCCAACTCTGTCCCCAGGCTCCGCTCTGTTTTTACGGTCTTTATCCAGGACTACGGCCTTTTGGGCGGGATCATGGCTCTCCTTGAACCCAGCGGACTGATGCACCCTTACTGGCTGATGACGATTCACGGGTTTTTGTGGCACTTTATCCTGATCTTTATGGGACTTTCCTGCGCTTTTCAGACAGAAAGCGGAAAGGATATGCGTTCTTTTCTGAGAACCATCCCTCTCTTTCTGTTCTGTGCTGCCCTCGCAACTGCGGTCAATCTTTTGTCTCATCCTTATGGGGATGCGGATATGTTTTATTTAAGTCCCTACTATCCCAACAGCCAGGTTGTCTTTCACCAGATCGCTCTGACTCTGGGTGTGGGAACCGGGAATATCCTGTATCTGCTTTCCATGATCCTGGGAGGAGGGATTTGCCACCTGATCAGCAAGAAACTGTACTATTTTCAAAAACATCATTCAAAAGCATCCCTCTTTTAGGGAAACCAAACGATATCTGCCGGCGGCAGCGCGCCGGACACTGAAAGGAGACTATTTACCATGACTGACAACCATAAACTGACAAGAGCGGAACAGGCCATCGCCTTCCACAACAAGGGCTACAACTGCGCACAGTCCGTGATCTTTGCCTTTGCAGATCAATGTAACGCAGATCCGGAAACCCTCTTTAAGATTACTGAAGGGCTGGGCCTTGGAATGGGAGGAATGGACGGCACCTGCGGAGCCATCTCTGCCGCAGCGGTTCTCTCCGGCCTTCTCACCAGCACTGCCAATTTAGAGAAGCCTGACTCCAAGGGCGCTACCTATAAGAAAGCAAGAGCCTGTATCCAGGCCTTTAAGGAAAAAAATTCAAGTGTTGTCTGCCGGGAATTAAAGGGAGTCGATACCGGAAATGTGCTGCGGGCCTGTCCTGACTGTATCCGTGACGCCGTGGCTATCATTGAAGAAGAGCTGCTTTAATAATGTGGAACCCACCAGGAAAGGAAACAGCCATGCCAGCAAACAGTGAACCTTCCGCTGATCTGACCGAAAAAGACCGGGCTTTCCGGGCCTTTGTGCGGGAGGGCAATATGTGGAAGGTGGTATTTTATGTATGTACCCCTCTGGCTCTCTATCAGAGCCTGAACCAGCTTTTTAAGATATTTGATTCCATGATGGCCTCCTATATCGGAGCATCCTCCGTTTCCTCTGTGGCCTATCTTTCCCAGATCAACCTGATGCTTTCCGCACTTGGAGGCGGACTGGCCGTAGGAGCCAGCATCAAGGTGAGCGAAGCCTACGGAGCCGGAGATTTTAAACTAGTCAAGCGAAGGGTCAGCACCCTTTTTGCCCTCTGTGGGATCCTTGGGGGCGGACTCCTGCTGATCCTGATTCCCTTCGCACCCCAGTTTCTGCGCTTTGCCAAAACGCCGGAGGAATTTATCGCAGAAGGAACCACCTACTTTATCCTGGATCTCATCGGTACCGTGCTGAACTTCTTTAACAGCGTCTACATAGCCATTGAGCGGGCCAGAGGAAATTCCAGGCGGATTCTCCATCTGAATATGGGCGTAATCCTGGTGAAGCTGAGTCTGACGGCGCTTTTTGTATACGGGTTCCACAGCGGCATCAATATGATCGCCGCAGCGACCATTATATCCCAGTGCCTTATGTTTGCCGCCGCCATCTATCATTTGAGCCAAAAAGGAAACGCATTTTCCTTTGCTGTCAGGAGTATTTCCTTAAAGCGGCGGGTGGTGCGGCCTATGATCCTCCTATCCGTGCCTGTAATCATTGAGAAGATGGCATTCTCCTTCGGAAAGGTAGTGGTCAACTCCATGTGTACTGTATACAGTCCTTTAACAGTAGGAGCCCTTGGAATCTCCAATAACCTGGGCGGCATTACCACCAATCCCCAAAACGGCTTTCAGGAAGGCGGCTCCGCTATCATCAGCCAGAGTCTGGGGGCCGGCCTTCCCAAACGGGCCCTGGAGGCATTTCGCTGTATCCTCATCATCTGTATCGCCATCGGCGCAGCGCTTATGAGCCTGACTCTGATCTTTCTGGAGCCTATCAGCAGCCTTTTTGCAGGGGGAGACCCGGAATTTCAGAAAATGATCTGCACCATCTATAAAATGGAGGCTCTGGGAGCAATCCCCCTTGGCATCAACGCCTCCGTTATGGCCCTGCTCTATGGCTTTGGAAAGACACGGATCTCCCTGATGATCAACTTCAGCCGCGTTTTCATCTTCCGGGTTCCGGTGCTCTGGGCCTTACAGAACTTTACGGATCTGGGAGACATCAGTGCCGGTATCGTCATGGCAGTAAGCAATATTGCTACCGGCATTCTAGCTGTCGCAGTAGGCTGGATCACCGTGCGGCAGATCCGAAAACAATACAGCATATAAGAAGCGCCGCAGACGCGCCCGGTTAATAATCCCCCTGTTTTAAAAGCCCTTTGAGATACCGAAAGGCTTTTTCCTCCCCCTCTTCCTTTAGCATAATCAAAAGTTTCTCAAGCAGCGCCCTCGTTTCTGGATGTATGGTTATGTATTTCTTTGTAAATTCATAATATTCCAGAGGCGCGGCGCTGGTATAATTTTTTCCTTTATACACCTCGCAGGCCGCGATCCGGTCACAGATCATCTCAGCCACATACCGCAGCGGCATCTTATTCCCCACCAGCCCTTCTTCCTTATGTACGGAAATGTCAATCCAGTATTCGTAATGATGCTTATTGCGCCCTTTGTGGTGGAGCCATGCCTTGGAATATCCAAGCATCTCCCGCTCTGCCGCATTAGGGCTGCGGTCACCCTGATAGTAGCGCACGCCGGTCCAGAATTCCTCCGGACTGTATTTTGACAAATCATGCATCAGCCCCTGGCGGTAAAGTCCGATCCGAAAGCAGTGTCTGCACACCAGGATCCGGTGGGTTGTAATGGTTTTAAAATGGTTCCATATATTGATCAGTTTCATAGATTCTCCTTTTCATAAAAGCCCGAAAATACAGGAAAATCGGGCCGCAGTTTATACACAAAATGTTTGACACCTGGAAAGATCTGTGATATTCTAATGGAAGTTGCGAAATTACTTGCAGCTCAACATTTTTTTTATTTTTTTGGAGGTATCATAATGAAAGGTACAGTTAAGTGGTTCAACAACCAGAAGGGTTACGGCTTCATCTCTGACGAGCAGGGCAACGATGTATTCGTTCACTACTCTGGTCTGAACATGGAAGGCTTCAAGTCCTTAGACGAGGGCGCAGAGGTTGAGTTCGACGTAGTAAACGGAGCTAAGGGTCCTCAGGCTACCAACGTAACCAAATTATAATCAATGAACAAACAGTGTACCTTTTTCAAACATATATCGATTAGATAGAAAGTTGAAGTAAGTTATATCTGAATTTCAAATGATTAAAGATAAGAGCCAGTCGAAAGACCGGCTCTTGTTGTATTCTGGAAACTGCCCTACAGGCATACGCCCATCTCTATGCTCTGGCCAGCTCCAGGATTTCCTTTAATTCTTCCACATCAAAGGTATAATTCCTGTTGCAGAAATGGCAGTTCACCTCAATAGGCTTACCATCGTCGATCATTTCCTGAATATCCTTTTTCCCCACGCTGATCAGCGCCTTTGCCACTCTGTCCTTGGTGCAGTTGCAGTAAAAACGTGCCGGCAGCCTGTCGTTGATTTCAAGCCCCATATCCCCCAGGATCTGTTCAAGGATCATCTCCGGCGTATTCCCCACATCCATAAGTGTGGTGATGGAATGGATCTCCTTAATCCTGCTCTCCAAAGCATCGATTACTGCATCCGAAGCGCCCGGCATCAGCTGAATGATAAAACCGCCGGCCTGACGAACCGTATTGTTCTTATTCATCAGAACGCCCAAAGCCACGGAAGATGGGGTCTGCTCTGAGGTTGCATAATAATAGGTAAGATCCTCTGCGATCTCTCCCGTCACAAGGATCGTCTGTCCCACATAAGGATCCTTTAAGCCAATGTCTTTAATGACGCTTAAAACGCCGACTCCCAGCGCACCGCCTACATCCAGCTTTCCCTTGTCATTGGGAGGAAGCATGACCTCCGGGTGAAAAGCGTAGCCCTTCACGCCGCCATGGGCATCTGCCGTCACCACGAGACCGCCGATAGGGCCGTCCCCCTGGATTTTTACGGTCAGAATATCCGCATCTCCCTTCATATCATATCCCATCATAACAGCCGCTGTCATCAGCCGTCCCAGTGCCGCTGTCGCTACAGGGCTTGTGTTGTGCGCCTGTCTGGCCGCCTCTGTCAGATCCCTGGTCGTAGCCGCAAAGGCCCGGATCTGTCCCTCGGCCGCTGTCGCTCTTACTACATAATCTGCCATCGTTATCTTCCTTTCTCTGTCTTTCCATGCTCTCTGAGAACCACATAGATCCGTTCGCTGTCCGACCTTACCGGATCCCTTGTAAATGCGTCATAGGCTGTGACAAATTCCAGCCCGGCCGCCTGGGCCGCTTCTTTAATCTCCTTCAGCAGATAGCATCTTTGAAAATGGGTCTCCTCAAACTTCCGGTACAGCTCCCCCTCCCGGATAAAAAGCGTCAGATCATATTCATTGATCCGCTCTTGCTCATCATAATAGTTCTGCCAGATGAAACTGCTCTCCTGCCGGTCCTCAGCAAAGGTATTTTCCCCCATAAGCATTCTGTATTTATATTCTGTATTCAGGTCGAAGATAAATACGCCTCCGGGGTCCAGATAATTATTCACCAGCCGGAACACCTGAACCAGATCATCCGGATCCAGGATATAGTTCATGGAATCGCAGATACTGACCACAGCGCGGACAGTGCCGTACAGTTCAAACTCCCGCATATCCTGCAGCAGATAAAGGATATCCAGTCCGGCTGCCGCCCGTTTTTCCATGGCAATCTCCAGCATCTCCTCTGAATTATCAGCGCCGATCATATCGTAGCCCGCCTTTGCCAGCAGCTGGGTCATGCTTCCGGTGCCGCAGCCAAGATCCAACACCAGGCCGTCCTCTGCCCCGTATTCCTTTAACAGCGCCGTCAGATAGGCGGCCCACTCCTCATAGGGAACATTGTCCTGAAACAGGTCATAGACCTGTGCAAAGCTTGTATATGCTTCCATCTGCTTCTCTCCGTCTGTATTCCAGCCGGGGACCGGTTCAACAGCCCCTGTAACGCCAACTGCCTGTCCGGGAATGCCGGGCAGGCAGTCTGTGCAGCTTATTCGTGGCCATAGAACGTCCGCTCGGCGTACCTTCTATTGTTTAAGCGTTCTTACCGCAGCACTTCTTGTACTTCTTGCCGCTTCCGCAGGGACAGGGATCATTTGGGAAAATCTTCTTATCCTTGCGCACGGTGCCGGAAGCCTTCTGCGCCTTGTAAAGCTCCTTGCGCTTGTCAGCGGGCAGAATACTGTCCCACTGAGGAAGTTCATAAAGCCAGCTGGCCTTTGCCTCTACCATATTGTAGTACAGTTTCTCAGGATCGATCTCGATCTTTACCTCTGTGTCCTCCTCCATTGTGTCAATGGGGTTTTCGTAGCCCTTTAAACTCTCATTGATGCCATCCAGAAAACCGGTCATGATCAGAATCTCTGTGTTGTACTTTTCAGCCAGTTCCTTTACCGTGCCCGTAACTGTCTCAGAAGGAGCGGAAAGGATCTGCTCATAGATGCCCTTCTCGATCTGGAAATATCCAGACCACAGTTCTTCTTTCTTTTTATCATCCAGGCCGTCACCATATGCCAGATTTCTCCATGTTTCTAATAATGCCATAGTTAAACCATCCTTTTTGTATATTTTATAGAAACCTATAGTAATCTATAGTATATAACAAAAGCTCATATTTTTCAAATAGTTTTATCGGAGTTTTGCCCATTTGAGCAAATGCTCCTCTGCGCCTGTATATTTCCCCGGATCCTGCGGATACTTTATAAGGCAGCTTACCGATCAGAGGGTCTTATTTTAACCCTCTGCGCACCCATATGGGCGCGCGTTTTCATTAAAGGAGGAACATCCATGAACGCAAACAAAACCAACGAATGTATCCAGTGTACCATCAAAAACTGCACCCACCATGCTGACGCCATGGACTACTGCACCCTTGACACCATCCGCATCGGCACACACGAGATGAACCCTACCAAGAAGGAATGTACCGACTGTGAATCCTTTGTAAACAAGATGCAGTAACAGCAGAATCTTGCGCCATCTGTTACAAATTTATTACGTTTTTTTAAGTTTCCCTGACTACCATTGATTTTTATATGCGTCCATGGTATAGTGGAGACAGTCAGAGATGACGCGGGCCCGGCAGTACCTGTGAAAGCAGCGTACCCCGGGCCATCCCCCTTTTTATGGGAATTTTTCATTTCTTCAGGCAGTTTCAGCCTCTAAAATGTTTTGAACTTTCCTCTTGTTAATTTCCTCAATCGTGCTATAATCATTCATATGGGGATATAGCTCAGCTGGGAGAGCGCTGCGTTCGCAACGCAGAGGCCGTGGGTTCGAATCCCATTATCTCCATTCTCCGTATGTAATATTTACAGGCAGTCCCTCATCTTAAGAGACTGCCTGTTTTATACCCTAAAACAGAATTCTGTGCCGATTCCGGCATCTCCCTTCAGGATTATTGCAATCCTCTGGCAGGGAACGCCATAGCCCATTACCGAATCCAGGCACCGTCCGCCCCTACCCGGTAACCGTCCGGCGTAGTAGTGCTGGTAAGCATACTTCCATCAGATCCCAAATAATACCAGGTTCCGTCCTGTCCGGCGGCCCAGTAATTTTTGGCAACGGCACCGTTGGAGCGGAGGTAATACCATTTCCCCTCTACCTGACGCCAGCCTTTGGCCATATAGGTATCAGAATCGATCCAATATGTGCCGTCCGAATCGGAAACCCATTCTCCGGAGGCCTTGGCTCCGTTATCCTTGATAAAATTCCATCCCTTATCTGTTTTTACCCATCCTCTCTGCGATGTCACTCCAGGACCGCCGGATGTGCCTGTAACCGGGCTGACAGCAGATCCCTGAGAAGAGGTTTGGCTCCCTGTGCTGCCCGATCCATTCCCGTTTCCCGAACTGCCCGCCCCATTTTCGCTTAATACTCCAGCCTCTGCCAGTTTGAAACCGTAATCCAGCATGGCTTTCGTATCTGTATAGTGAGTAGACTGGCTCTTCATCACCACAGCGATCATACGGACGCCGTTTCGTTCCGCCACCGTAACCAGGGTGTTTCCTGCCTTGGAGGTATATCCCGTCTTTCCTCCGATAATTCCCTCATAATACCTGGAATCACTGGAATTGAGCATCTTGTGTCCCATGGTAACCGTAAGACCGGAAGGATTTTTCTTCGTGGCGGGGAGCGTATATGTACGGGTAGACGCCACGGTTTTTACCACATCATTCTGAAAGGCCGCTCTGGCGATCAGCGCCATATCGTGAGCCGTAGTATAGTGGTCAGGGTCATTTAAACCATGGGGATTGGTAAAATGGGTGTTGGTACAGCCAAGGGCGGCCGCCTTTGCATTCATCTTATCCGCAAAAGCCTGATTGCTCCCTGCCACGTGCTCTGCCAGAGCATTTCCCACCTCATTGGCAGATTTTAAAAGCAGGGCATACAGGCACTGACGAACCGTCATGGTATCGCCCTCTGTCATTCCAATGGATACAGCGCCGGACTCCAGATTGGTAGTAGCTGCCGCAGAGAAGGTCACAGTGTCATCCAGGCTGCAGTTTTCAGCCACCACCAGGGCTGTCATCAGCTTTGTTATGCTGGCTGGATAATACTTTGTATCTCCGTTCTTAGAAAACAGCACCTTGCCCGTTGCTCCGTCCATCAGCACAGCCCCGGCTGAAGCCACTGACGGCTGGGCTATGTCAGCTGTGCTGACCTGCGAGGAAGTATTCCCCTGTGCAGGCGTATTTTCCTGCGAGGAAACACTTCCCGGCCCGGAAGTATTTCCCGGCCCCGTACTCCCCGGAGCAGCGGGCGCTGCTGTTTCCTGTGATGAGGTCTGGCCTGTGCCAGGATCCAGCGGTGTGATCGTTACCGCATAAGCGGGGAGAGACAGGCCCAGAACCGCCGCACTGCAGAGACCAAGAAGTGACTTCCATCTGTTTCGTATCATATGTTAAATACCTCTTCCGTTTTATATTTTTAAGGAATCTCCCTCTCTGCAATGAAATACAAAATCAGACTGCTGTCCGCAGGGCGTAAATCACAGCATAAAACACACCGGCGCAGACTGGATTTTTACCGATACCATGCCTGAAAATACAGATATAAGGGAGACCTTTATGGCACACTTTTATCAAACTTTTTCCAGTATATCATAATTCACTCCAACAAAAAAGCACAGAAGTATTACATTTTCATTAAGCGCAATCATTTTCCAGAAAGCCTCCTTCTTCTGCCTGTACAAAAAAAGCTACGGCCCTGGGAGCATTTCCCAAAGCCGCAGCCTTTACTTGATTCTTATATGAAATTATTTCCTGAAACCGGAAATTAGTACATTCCGCCCATATCAGGTGCTGCTGGAGCTGCCGGAGCCGGCTCCTTGATTGCTGCAACTACAGACTCAGTGGTGAGCAGAGTAGACGCAACGCTGGTAGCGTTCTGCAGAGCGCTTCTTGTAACCTTTACAGGATCCAGAATACCAGCCTCGATCATATCAACAAATTCCTCGTTGTATGCGTCAAAGCCCTGGCCTACTGCAGACTCCTTTACCTTATTTACAATCACAGCGCCTTCCAGACCTGCATTTGCTACGATATGGAACAGAGGAGCTTCCAGTGCCTTTAAGATAATCTTAGCACCGGTTTTCTCGTCGCCTTCCAGACCGTCTACTACCTTCTGCACGTCAACGGTAGCGTGTGCGTATGCAGAACCGCCGCCTGCGATGATGCCTTCCTCAACAGCTGCGCGGGTTGCGTTTAACGCATCCTCCATACGAAGTTTCGCTTCTTTCATCTCTGTCTCGGTAGCAGCGCCTACACGGATAACAGCTACGCCGCCTGCCAGCTTAGCCAGACGCTCCTGCAGCTTCTCCTTGTCGAAATCAGATGTTGTCTCGCCAATCTGCTTGCGGATCTGAGCCACTCTTGCGGCGATTGCCTCCTTGTCGCCCTCACCGTCAACGATAATGGTATTTTCCTTCTGTACCTTAACGGATTTTGCACGGCCTAACTGCTCCATGGTAGCATCCTTCAGATCCAGACCAACTTCCTCGGAGATTACGGTACCGCCGGTCAGGATAGCGATATCCTGAAGCATCTCTTTTCTTCTGTCGCCGTAGCCAGGGGCCTTAACAGCAACTACATTGAAAGTACCTCTTAATTTATTCACGATCAGGGTTGTTAAAGCCTCACCCTCAACATCCTCAGCGATAATCAGCAGTCTTGCGCCCATCTTTACGATCTGCTCTAACAGAGGCAGCAGATCCTGAATGTTGGAGATCTTCTTGTCAGTGATCAGAACGTATGGATCGTCCAGATTTGCCTCCATCTTATCCATATCGGTGCACATATATGCGGACAGGTAACCTCTGTCAAACTGCATACCTTCTACCAGATCCAGCTCTGTTTTCATGGTCTTGGATTCCTCGATGGTGATAACACCGTCCTTGGAAACCTTCTCCATAGCATCAGCTACCATTGTACCAACCTCATCATCAGAAGCGGAAATAGCTGCTACTCTTGCGATCTGAGCCTTGCCGCCCACTGGCTTGCTCATAGCCTTGATTGCCTCAACTGCTGCGTCAGTAGCCTTCTTCATTCCCTTTCTTAAGACGATCGGGTTTGCACCTGCCGCCAGGTTCTTCATTCCTTCATTTACCATGGCCTGTGCCAGTACGGTAGCTGTGGTGGTTCCGTCGCCTGCTACATCGTTTGTCTTGGAAGCAACTTCCTTGATCAGCTGCGCGCCCATGTTCTCAAATGCATCTGCCAGTTCGATCTCCTTTGCGATGGTAACACCGTCGTTTGTGATTAACGGTGCGCCAAAGGACTTGTCAAGAACTACGTTGCGTCCCTTCGGTCCTAATGTCACGCGAACGGTATCTGCTAACTGATTTACGCCTGCTTCCAGTGCCTTGCGGGCTTCTACGCCATATTTAATCTGCTTTGCCATGTCAATCAACCTCCAAATTATAATAAGTCAGTATTTTTAAATGATTACTCTACTACTGCCAGAATGTCGCTCTGCTTTACGATCACATACTTCTCGTCATCCAGCTCAACCTCTGTTCCTGAATACTTGGAATAGATTACTGTATCGCCGGCCTTTACCTGCATAACCACTTCCTTGCCGTCAACCACACCGCCCGGGCCAACTGCGATAACCTCAGCCTGCTGTGGCTTTTCCTTTGCCGCGCCGGGAAGAACGATGCCGGACTTGGTAGTCTCTTCTGCAACTAACTGCTTTAATACGACCTTATCAAATAATGGTACTAACTTCATATCTGGATTCCTCCTTGTGATCATTGATATTTTATCAGCTTTCGCTGTTTACTGCTTTGTTTGCTCACAATGTAAGTTATACCACTGCTTATTAGCACTGTCAAGAGTTGAGTGCTAATAATTTCTAAAATATTTGTGAAGTTGACTCTTCTTTTTTTACAAGAGTTCCGAAAAAAATGCCAAAGCCAATCCCTGTCCCCAGCCCTGGATCCAGTCTCTGGTAATTTTTCTGTATCCATCCCGATCCCTCATCACTGCCGTTCCTGCAGATACATTCATCACCTTTCCGCTGGAAGCTATCTGAGGAATAATACCGTCAAGAGCCCTTTGTATATATTTTTTATGGAAAATATTTCCCTTTACCACCATAGCCGCACTGATGCCGCAAGAGGCAGAAACTTCCTCATAGGATTCCGAGTCATCTAAAATGGTTCTCCACAGGCCATGTTTCGTCTGAATCCCCTTTAATGCAGTCAACTGCTCATCCAGCGCTCCCGAAATATCCATATACTGGGGATAAAGATAGTTTTCCGGTAGGAATTTTCCCACACAAGCCATAGTATAAGCAGCCCATGCATTGGCTCTTCCCCAGTAGATCCCTGACATATGGTCCTTTGTTTTATTATTGTACCCATGGTACCATAGTCCAGAATCCTTATTTTGTAAATACTTAATATGCCAATAATACTGATTTAATGCATCATTGATCAAATCCTCGTTCCCTTCCTTTACACCCATTCGCAGCATAAAATAGGCTGCCATAAACAAAGTGTCTGCCCAGCACTGCTCCGGAAAATCATTTCCGGTTGAAACCGTGTGCTGCAAAACTGCATCGCCAAAACGCGGAGCTTCATTTTGCAGATAACCAATCTTACTCTTTAGCAACTCCCAGTACCCCTCATCCCCAGTTGCATCATACAGATTAATCAGACAATGGCCCATGGCACAGCTGTTCACCGTCCACTGCTCAGGAATACCTAGGCAGATAAATTCATCGATACGACTTTTTAAAAGTTCCAGATACTCCTCTTTTTTCGTCTTTTCATATGCCCTGCAGACACCATAATACGCAACTCCGCACTGCCAATTCCAGGCCATATCCATTTCCATAGTGCGTTTTACGATACGATCTATCATTTCCTCTATCTGCGTTCTGTTAAAATCTATCATCATTCTTGACCTCTATTCCCTGCCTGCCAGCGCTTTTTGAATTGCTGCTACCAGATCCGTACTGGATTTTTCTATATAATCAAACTGTTCCTCCTGGCGGTTTCCCCCACAGACTGCTTTGTGACCGCCAAATTGCTGCCAGTGATCTTCCGGCGGTTCAAATTTCACCGATTCCTTCATATGCCGAAATTTCTGTGCAAATAATTTCTTTAGTTCTCCAGCCATCCATCCTGCAACACGATATGCCCCATATTCACAGGTATGCGTATAATCTCCCGGATGAAAATATCTGCAGGATTTTCCCGCTCCTTCCCTAAAAATCAAGTTTTTAGAATACTCATGAAGATCTATAACAAAAACAGCTTCCTTTTCCCCAACATTCCGTACCGCCTGAGCATGGGCTCCCAAAAGTTCCAGATACCGCCCTTCCTTAGACCAGATATTCCGGCTCAGAGGTGTCACAAGAACCGGTTGTGCCCCAAATTCCCGAACATCTTCTATGAAACGCCTGAGATTTTCAGGATATTCTCTGTCTGCCAGCAAATGAGGTAATTTCTGGTCATTATGGCCAAACTGAAATAGAACCATATCGTCAGGATGAATCCGCTGTTTAATCAGATCCATATGCCCTTCCGAACGAAACGTTTCTGTGGTTAATCCCGAATGTGCTTGATTATCTAACGCTATGGGATCTGCTAAAAATGCAGGCAGACATTGTCCCCAGGAAGAAAAGACAGCTCCCGGATCATATGGGATCACTCCCGGCTGATCCGTAACTGTAGAATCTCCGGCCAGCCATATCACTGGTACCTGTTCCTTTGCGCCATAGCATTCCACTATCTCTATTGCCTCCGGATTCTGAGTGCAAATTGTAATAAACAGCCGCTCTGCATGGTATATTCGATCAAAATGACGCGGAACAATAGGAGCTAGGTTTTGAAAATACGTTCCCTCAAATTTCTGACCTTTCTTTAGCGTAAGAATCTCCCTTAACTGCTTTCTTCCCGTAAACACATATAGCATCTTCACATCTGTTAGGGCTCTGAAAGCAATATGAATCTTCCATGTGCCCGGATCTAAGACTTCCGAAAAAAAACTAACAGGAAACATCCCACCAGCACAGCCTCCTCCATAGAACTGAAAACCGTCTGTCAGCTCTGGAATCCCAAGCTCAGGCTCTTTTTCTGCCAGTGTACGGTCAAAAAGAGATAATACAATCCTCTTATCCATTTTCCTCCCGCTCCTTTCTCTCATAAGCCCTCTTTACCACATTCCACGCAAGTTTCCGGCTCCTGTGATCCGAACCTATCAGGCCTTTTAGGTTATACCCCTTTTGCAGCACATTGGCTCTGCGCATGGATGCATAATCATAGAGAATCCATGGTGTAATTCCACGGATAAATGGATATGAAAATAGAATCTCAAACTGTTTTTCATAAATAGCGGCCTGACACTCCTCTGTATAGACCTGGGTCGCTGAGCCACGAATCCCCAGAGCTGCCTCTGCTCCTGTCTCCGTTACGATAATAGGTTTCTCTCCATCATAATGATCCAATATATCTCTAAGCTCGCCATAATCTTTTAAATACCAACCGTAATACTCATTGATTCCCGCCACATCCAGACAGGACAGCAGCCGGTCTTTAATCCGATGGGTTTCTACATCTATCAGACAGGCCGCTCCAATCAGACGGCTCTGATCCAGTTCTCTTGCCGTATCTACTAAGGTTTTCATAAAATGATATCTGGCATCTGTATCCGGATTCTCATTTCCCACAGACCAAATGATTACGCTGGCGCGGTTCCAATCCCGCAGAATTAACTCACAAAGCTGCCCCTTTGCATCTGCCATGGTTTTGGGGTTTTCAAATTCCAGCGCCCAGTACACCGGTATTTCTTCCCACAACATAATTCCCATCCGGTCCGCCAGTTTTGCCATTCTCTCGTTATGAGGATAGTGAGTAAGCCTCAGAAAATTACAGCCCAGTTCTTTAGCCGCTTTAAGTGTTTCCTCCATCTCATCCTCTGTCATGGAACGCAGATGGATAGCACTTTCTTCATGTACGCACATTCCCCGTAAAAATATCTGTTTTCCATTTAAAAAGATCTGACGGTTTTGAGACGTAATCCGTCTGAATCCAACCGTATCCCGGAATACATCGTTGCCGCAGGAAACCGTTACATGATAAAGGAACGGCTGTTCCGGACTCCACAGCTTTAAACAGCTCTCATCTATATCAAGGCAGCCTGCAGCTTTCCATTCTCCGTTTTCTCCCTTTTCGCAGCGAACCTTCCAGCCCTGCCCCAACTCCTTGATCACAATCTCGGCCTCTTTTTCAATCATTTCTCCGCTGTTTACAGAAAGGTACAATCGGTATTCCAGGGTTTGTTCTTTATCTGGTGAAAGCTGAAGAAAAACACTACGTATACAGATATCCGGCGTTTCTATCAGTTCTACTCCCCTATGGATTCCGCCATAGTTAAACCAGTCATAGTGGACAGATGGCACCTGTTCCCCCTTTCTGGTATTGTCGGCAAGGATCATCAGTCGATTTCCCTGACTCTTCAAATATTCTGTAATCTCTGCTGCAAAGGGAGTAAATCCTCCCAGATGACGTCCAAGATATACACTGTTAAGCCAGATTCTAGTTTCATAATTAGCAGCTTCCATTCGTAAAAATACACGTTTTTTCGGTTTCCTCTCATAATCAAAGATTGTAAAATAAATGCCAGGACCTTCATACAGCGCATATTCCGCTTTCTGATTATTCCATACTCCGGGTACTGAAACAGTATCCCATTTTTCAAAATCAAAATCATAGGGCAAAGGCAGGCCATCCCTGTTCACCCTGGTTTCTTCAAACCAGCGGCTCCTTACCATGCTGTTAAATACATCAGGGCAAAAGTGCCATTCTCCGTTTAAAGATACTACTGGCCGGTTTCCCGCAGTCGGCAAAAGTTCTCCTGAAATCCTATTCCCATCCTGATAAGCCTGATCATAATCATAGATCAGAATATTATCAAATCCTTCATCAAAACGTCTTTTCTCTTTCATATCTGGCTCCTTTAAAAATACACAAGGGACTGTCGAAAACAGGCAGTCCCTCATCGCTGGCTTTATGCTGACATCAATCACTATAAAATTTAACCCTTAACACCGCCGGCTGCAATACCGTCGATGAAAGCGTCCTGTGCACA
>OBWM01001265.1_pt1 | contig 14951 bp, 13 predicted proteins | sample 1538041 | NCBI WGS metagenome assembly OBWM01 (sample SAMEA2580049, study PRJEB22360) | human gut metagenome | biome: human gut; feature: human-associated habitat; material: faeces | place: Denmark | collected 2008/2010
CCATGGAGCTGCGGGCGGGTGGGGGGAGCAGGCCCAGGCGTTTCTGGAGCGCGTGCTCGGCAACATTTCGTCGGGCGTCGTGGTCGTGGACCACTGGTACACGGTCGTCACGGCCAATCAGGCGGCACGCCGCATCATGGGCGAGCAGAACGTGATGACGGGCGCCTCCCTTCGCGATACGCTGCCCGAATTCGTTTCGACCCTCGAGGAATATCAGCACAGGGAGAGCATCGGCACGGCCCCCGAACCCCTCGACTTCGAGCTTGAACAGAACGGCGTGACGATTCCGCTCTACCTGAAAACTACGCCCATGCAACTCGGCACCCAGACGGGGTCCGTGCTCGTCTTCGACGACGTGACCGCCCTCATGAAGGCGCAGCGAGCCACCGCCTGGGGCGAGGTCGCCCGCCGCCTTGCGCACGAGATCAAGAATCCGCTCACGCCCATCAGGCTTTCCGCCGAAAGGCTGGCCTGGAAGCTTCACGCCAAGCTGACCGAGGAAAAGGACCTGCAGCTTCTCCAGAGGACGACCAACACCATCATCGAGCAGGTCGACACGCTCAGACAGATGGTCAACGACTTCAGGGAGTACGCGCGCATGCCCGCCGCATCCCTTGTCCCGCTGAACCTCAACGAGTTCATGGAAACCGTCCTGCAGCTTTACCACGATGCAGGTCACGCCATCAGCTTCGTCCCCGGAGAGGGGCTGCCGGAGATCGACGCGGACCCCGCCCAGCTCAGGCAGGTGTTCCACAATTTGATTTCCAACAGCCTCGAGGCCGTGACGGAAGGTGAGCTCGTTCGCATTTCGATCAGAACGGAAGCGCTGGAATCCCAATACCATGCAGGCGCAATCGGCGCTGTTAAACTCTCTATTGAGGATAATGGGCCCGGCTTTACGGATAAAATCCTGAATGCTGCCTTTGACCCCTATGTGACAACCAAGCCGACGGGAACGGGGCTCGGCCTGCCGATCGTGAAGAAGATCCTTGACGACCACGGCGCCGCCATCAAGCTCAAGAACCGCAGCAACGAAGAAACCGGCGAGATTCTCGGCGCATCTGTCGAAATTGTCTTCAAAGTCTCTCGACTAGAGCACAACCCAATTTCCAACTGAGCCACAACATGCATACAGTCTTGATCGTTGACGATGAATACGGCATCCGCGAGCTCCTTTCAGAGATTCTGGAGGACGAGGGCTACCAAGTCCTGACCGCAGAAAATGCCAAAATCGCTCAGAGCCTAGTTGGCAAGCACGACTTCGACCTGATTCTCCTTGACATCTGGATGCCCGACATGGACGGCATTTCCCTGCTCAAGGAGTGGTATTCGCATAACACCGTCAGGTGCCCCATCGTGATGATGTCAGGCCACGGCACCATTGAAACCGCAATGGAGGCCACGCGCTTCGGTGCAATGGACTTCCTCGAGAAGCCGATCTCGATGCAGCAGCTTCTGAAGACGTGCAAGCAGATGATCCAGTTCTGGGAGCACGAAAAGGTTTCGCGTCCCCGCGAAAACGAACAGGCCAAGGCCGCCAGCGTCGCTCTGGCGGGCTGGAAAAAAGCTTCCTGCTCCCCTCTGAATGTTTCGCTCGCCAACCTCAACGACAAGTCCAGGTTCTGCGACCACTTCATTCTCACGGACGTGCCGCTTCGCATCGGTCCTCAGGCCCGCCTGCCGATCATCGACGTTCCCGAACTCCATTTCGAGTTCAACCTCAACCTGCCGCTGCGTGAGCTTCGCGACAGTCTTGAACGCGCCTACATCACCCGCGTCGCCCAGTTCTACGGCGGCTCGGTCACGATGCTTGCCAAGCATGCGGGTCTGGAGCGCACTCACCTCTACCGCAAGATTCGCCAGCTCGGCCTGGAGCTCAAGAAAACCACCAGAAAGGATGAATCCGATCACATAGCGGCTGGCGACACGATGGAAGATCTTTCCGAGGAAACCTCGGACACTCCCGACAACAAGAAGTGCTTCCAGATCCATCAGAAAACCACCGACGTGAATAACGGCTCGGACGACTCATGAAAATCCTTATTGTGGGCGCAGGCCGCATCGGCAGCTCGGTCGCCGAGAGTCTGGTCTCCGAAGCCAACGACATCACCGTCGTTGACCAGGACGCCGAGCGCATCGGATCCCTGCAGTCGAGATTCGACCTGCGCGGCGTCGTGGGCAACGCCACCAGCCCGCAGGTGCTGACCGATGCAGGCGGGGCCCATCCGGGCAATGAGGCTCGGCCGATACGGACATGCTGATCGCCGTCACCTCGAGCGACGAGACGAACCTCGTCGTAACGATGCTCTGCGCCCGCATCTTCAACATTCCGACCCGCATCGCCCGCGTCCGCAACAACGAGCTTCGAGACTATCCCCGCATTTTGGGCGAGGAAGGCTTTGAAGCAACGTCCATCATCTGGCCCGAGCAGGCGCTCGTGAGCTATCTCATCAAGCTCATTGACTTTCCCGAAGCCATTCAGGTTCAGGAATTCGGAGAAGGGCTTGCGAGCCTCATCGCCGTGCGCGCCAAGTCGGGCAGTCCGCTGGTGGGCCGCCCGATCCGTGAACTCTTCACGCATCTGCCTCAGGTTCCCGCACGCATCGTGGCCATCTTCCGCCGCAACCGCCGTCTGGAGGTGAACGCCTCCACCATTGTCGAGGCGGGCGACGAGGTCATCTGTCTGTGCGACACCAGACACGCCAGGCGCGTCATGGCGGAGCTGCGCCATCGCGAGCGCCCCGTGCACAGCATCATGATTGCGGGAAAGCCCAGCTTCACCCTCAATCTCGCGCGCATGCTCAAGACCGGCGAAAACCGTCCGGGCGGCAACTTCGACATCAGGATTCTGGAGAATGACCGCAACGTCGTGAAGCGCCTCTCCCGCGAGCTCGGCGATGCCGCCATGCTGATCGAGGGCGACTTCACCAGCGAGGACGTGCTTGACGCCGCAGGCATCGAGACGTGCGACCTGTTCATTGCCGTGTCCGAAAACGACGAGAACAACATCCTCGGCGCCCTTCTGGCCAAGAAGCTCGGCGCAGGCAAGACCATTGCGCTCGTCAACCGCAAGGCCTACGGCGACCTCATGCAGGGCAGCCAGATCGACATCACGCTGTCGACCACCACCGCCGCGCTCGGCGAGCTGATCCGCCACGTGCGCCGCGGCGACGTGGCGGCCGCCTACCGCCTGAGACGCGGCGCGGCCGAAGCGCTCGAAATCGTCGCCCACGGCGACCGCAGAAGCTCCAAGGTCGTCGGCAGGCGCATCGGCAGCATCTCGCTGCCCGAAGGCTGCGCCATCGGAGCCCTGATCCGCGGCAACGATGAAAACGCGCTCGTACTGATGGGCGACAAGGACACCGTCATCGAGGCGGAGGACCACGTGATCGTCTTCGTGCCCTCCAAGAAGCTCATCCCGAAGATCGAACGACTCTTCACGGTCAATGTCGGCTTCTTCTAAGGAGGCCTGACGCCATGTTCAACACGATCCGCTATCTGCTGCTGCCGGTGCTCAATGCCTCTGGGCCCGTCTTCATCTGGCTCGCCGCGGCGCTGCTCATTCCGTTCACGCTCTCCGTCTCAAAGCAGGACGGCGCGGCGGACAGCTTTCTGACGTGTTTTCTCATCACGCTCGCCACGGGCGTGGTCCTGATGCTTCTGACCCGTCGCTGGCGGCGGGAGCTGACTTCAAGGCACGGCTTTCTTCTCGTGACGCTGATATGGACCTCCGTGCCGCTCTTCGGCACGATTCCCTTCATCATCGAACGCCCCGACATGAGCTTTGCACAGCTCTACTTCGAGATGATGTCCTGCCTCACGACGACGGGCGCAACGGTCTTCACGGGACTCGACAAGCTTCCCGTATCACTGAACGGCTGGCGCTGCTTCCTCTCGTGGATCGGCGGCATGGGCCTCATCGTGCTGTCCGTGGCCATTCTCCCGCTGCTCGGCGTGGGCGGCTCGCAGATCATCAAGGCCGAGACGACGGGCCCCCTCAAGGAGCACCGCCTGACGCCCCGCATCGCCGACACGGCCAAGGCGCTCTACATCATCTATCTCGGCGTCTCCGTCGCCTGCGCGATCTCCTACCATCTGGCAGGCATGGAATGGGAAGACGCCATCATGCACATGATGACGACCGTCAGCCTCTCGGGCATCGGCACGCATGACGCAAGCTTCGCATACTTCAACAGTCCCGCCGTCGATGCGGTCGCCATCGTCTTCATGCTGATCAGCGGCTTCAACTTCTCCCTCCACTTCATGGTATGGAGGCGCAGGAACTTCCTGATCTACCTGCAGGACGCGGAGGCGAAGGCCTGGATTGCAACGGCCGCCCTGATGTCGGCCCTCACGATCATCGTGCTCGCCGACGCGCACGTCTACGAAACGTCGGCCGAAACCGTGCGCCACGCGCTCTTCTCAGTGGTCTCCGTCATCACGACGACGGGCTACGCAACGGTCGACTACGCCTCCTGGCCGCTCGGCCTGCCCGTCCTCCTGCTGGTCGCCGCAGCGTTCTCGACGTGCGCAGGCTCGACGGGCGGCGGCATCAAGATGGTGCGCCTGCTGATCATCCTCGGCATGATCCGAAGGGAAATGACGAAGCTGCTTTATCCGAAGGCGGTGGTTCCGCTCACGCTCAACAAGACGCCGATCGACGAAAAAGTCTGCATCGCCGTGCTGGCCTACTTCATGGTCTGGCTCACGTCCTTCGTGATCGGCGCAGCCGTTCTGCTTCTGGCGGGACTCCCCCCCGGGGACGCCATCAGCGCCGCATGGGCCATGCTTTCGAACATCGGCCCGGGCCTCGGCGGCGTCGGCCCGACGGGCAACTATGCGGACCTGAGCGACATCCAGCTGTCCGTCTGCTCCTTCCTGATGCTCATCGGGCGCCTGGAGATCTTCACCGTGTTCGCGATCTTCACGCGGAACTTCTGGCGAATCTGATGCAGGCGGTGAGGCCACCTGCGACGTGCAGTCCTACGGACGGCCCCACATGATGGCGTCGCCGTGCTTGATGGCGCGCTTGATCATCGACTGGAGAGGCACGACGCGCTGAAAGAAATTGATCTTCTCGACGGAGTTCCTCTTCTCCTCCTTCTCCTCCTCGCGCATGCGGAGCTCCTCGTCGTAGGTCGACTCGCGAAGCTTCCTTTCCCGCTCGGCCTCGATCTGCGCAAGGCGCTCCTTGTCCTTGCGGGCCTCCTCATCAAGGATCCTCAGGATTTCGGGCAGCTCGTCGCAGGAGAAGGCGCCTGTTTCGGTCCACGGGCGGCCGAGCACCTTGAAGACCCGCCTGGCCGTTTCCTCGAACATAATGAACGGCCCTGTGGCACGGCATGAAAAAAGCACCAGAGACATAGAAGACACTCCCGATCACAACCTTGGGTTACACTACTTCGCATAACATACCCACTGGATTTTATCGTACCTAACGGAGCCTTCTGTGTCTGCAGGGATCTGCATCATCGCCCACGAGCCGCTGGCCAGCGCATTGAAAAGCTGTGCCCGGCACATCTTCAGCGCCACGGGCGACACCTTCTGCGACTCCATCGCAGTCTTCGACGTGCCCTGCGACGTGGACGCCGAGCAAGGCGAGGCGGAAGCCCGCAGGCTCATCTCGAACTTCCCCGCGAATCAGGGCGTGTTGGTCTTCACCGACGTTCTCGGCGCGACGCCTTCCAACATCGCCCATCGTCTTCTGGACAATCCGCAGGTGCGCGTCATCACGGGCGTCAATCTGCCCGCACTCATCACCGCTCTCAGTCATCACGAGGAATGCGCGGCCCGCATTGCCGTCATCGCCGAGGGAGCCGCGCGAGGCGGCATCTCCACGTCCTGCGGCAAGCCTTCCGCCATCAAGGACACTGTCAATGCAGACTAAGCAGCTCACCGTGCTCAACAAGCTCGGGCTCCATGCCCGTCCTTGCGCCCTGCTCGCCAAGACCGCAGGCTTCTTCAAATCCTCCATCACGCTCACGCACAACAACCACAGCGTGGATGCCAAGTCGATTCTCGGCCTCATGACGATGGCCGTGCCCGCAGGCACGACGCTCACCGTCACGGCGGACGGTCCCGACGAAGACAGCGCCATCAAGGACATCACCGCCCTTTTCGACAACAAGTTCGGCGAACAAGCCTAAGACGGAGAATCCACCATGAGTGACGAACCCCTCGTTGCGTCCTCCACAGTCGAAGAACAGGCACCGCCTCCCGAAAAGCTGACGGGCATCAGCGTCTATCCCGGCATCGCCTACGGCCTCTGCCAGCAATTCTCCGCCGGCGATCTGGAGATCCCGCAGTTCGTCATCGAAAAGACCGGAACCCGCGGCGAAATCCAGCGCCTGCGCGCCGCCATCGCCACCGTCGACAAGCAGCTCGGCGCCCTGATCGACTCCGCCGACGAAGACATGCCGGCCGAGGCGGCGGCGTTCATCGACGTGCACCGCACCATCCTTCGAGACCCCACCCTGATCGAGGAGACCGTCGACATCATCAAGGAAAAGCTCGTCAACGCCGAATGGGCGCTGTCGCTGCGCCTTGAAAAGACGCGACGAGACTTCGAGTCCATCGAGGACGACTACATCCGCGAACGCATCAAGGACATCGCGCACGTCGTCCTGCGCGTGCAGCGCGTGCTCACGGGCAGGCGCTCCGCCTCAAGCCTTCTTGAAGCGGAAGGCCTTGACGAGACGATCATTCTCGTGGCCGACCAGCTCGATCCCGCCGACATGCTGCTTCTGCGCGGCCGAGACGACCTCGACATCGCGGGCATCATCCTCGAGGAAGGCAGCATTACGAGTCATGCCGTCATTCTTGCGCGCTCGCTTGAAATTCCGACTCTGGTCGGCGTCAAGGGCGCCTGCGAGATCCTCGAGACCGACGTGCCCGTCCTGCTCAACGCGGACGAAGAGCTCATCGACCTGAGCCCCTCCGCCGAAAAGCGCAGGAACGCACGCCAGCGCATGAAGCTTCTGACCGCCGAGAAGAAGCGCCTCAAGAAGCTCAAGCAGTTTGACGCGGTCACGCTCGACGGACACACGATCAAGCTCTTCGCCAACATCGCGCTCCCCGAGGACGTCAAGGACGTCCATCGCGCGGGTGCGGACGGCGTCGGGCTCTTCCGCACGGAATTCCTCTTCATGAACCGCGACGACCTTCCCTGCGAAGACGAGCAGTACAACGCGTACTGCCGCGTCATCCGCTCGATGAAGGGCCAGCCCGTCGTGATTCGCACGGCCGACCTCGGCGGCGACAAGGTCATGTCGCAGGACGCCCTCGAAAAGCTCACCACCGGACCGCTCGAGGAGCTGAATCCCTCGCTCGGCCTCAGGGGCCTGCGCTTCTGCTTTGCGCATCCGAAGCTCTTCGTCACGCAGCTTCGCGCAATCCTGCGCGCCGCCGCCACGGGGTCGGGCAATGTCAGAATCCTGCTGCCGATGGTCACATCGCCCGAGGACGTCAGCAGGGTGCGCGAATTCATCTCGCTGGCCTGCAGCGAACTTGCCGCCGAAGGCCAGAAGTTCACCGCCGACGTTCCGCTCGGTGGAATGGTCGAGGTTCCCGCCGCCGTCATGATGCTCAAGGACCTGATTCCCGTCCTCGACTTCTTCTCGCTCGGCACCAACGACCTCGTGCAGTACACGCTGGCCGTCGACCGAACGAATGCAGCGGTTTCAAAGTACTACGACGAGTGCCACCCGAGCGTGCTGCGCATGATCGCCACGACGGTCAGACAGGTCCACCAGGCAGGCAAGAGCGTGTCCGTATGCGGTGAAATGGCTGCCCGACCGGAACTCGTCCCCTTCTTCATCGGACTCGGATGCACGCGTCTTTCCATGACGCTCACCCAGATTCCCGCCATCAAGAAGCGAATTCTGAAGACCGACAGGGCCAAGGCCGAAGTCTTCGCAGCCAGCGTGCTGCGACGCCGATCCGCCAAGGCCGTCCATCAATCCTTTATTCAGGAGGAGGAGGCCTTCCAGAACAGGAAGGTCGCCGATCCGTCCACTACCCTATGAGCAATTCCTACGAAAAACCGCTGAACGATGACGAGTTCGTCGAACTCGGCGAACTGCTTGCCGCCATGCCCGAACCGTTCGAGCCGATGGAGCCCGACTACATGGACGGCTTCCTCACCGCGCTTCTGTGCCTGCCCGACGAGCCGTCTCCCGGCGACTGGATGCCCTACATCTTCGACTCCCAGGCCCGTCAGGACGCCGCTCTGGCGGATCCCGACGAACAGGACCGTCTGGAGGAACTCATCTACCGCCGCTACCGCTCCATCGACACGACGCTTGCGCGCTGCCGCCCCATCGATCCGATCATCTACGAGATCGAGGACAACCGCGGCCGTCCCGTGCGGGGCGCCGACAGCGTGGCCGCCGTCATTCCGTTCGCCCTCGGCTTCTCCGAAGTGATCAACCGCTGGGAAGGTCTCAAGGACAGCACGGACGACCGCATCAACGGCGCCCTGCTCGGTATCCTCCGTCATCTGCCCGACGACGTGGCGGGCGACCTTGCGGAAATCAAGGCGGACCTTGATCTGGAAAGCCCGATCGAGAACCTTGACCAGGCGCTTGAAGACATCGCGGAAAGCGTCGCGGAAATCGCAGCCGTCACCCGCGGCTTCGAAAAGAAGGAGGAGCCTCCCAAGAAGAAGCCCGCTCCGAAGGGCCCGCGCCGTCCGCAGGGCGGCCGACGCCACTGAGGCACGAGACTACTTCTCCGCGCGCCCGCCGCTCATCAGCTCCCGGGCGCGCGCCTGCCTGCTCACCCACCAGACAAGCAGGATCACGGGCACGCCCATCGATGCCGTCAGGAGAAAGAAGCCCTGATAGCCGAGGCTCTCGACCATTACGCCCGAAAAGCCTGCGATGAACTTCGGCAGAAGCAGCATCAGGCTGCTGAAGAGCGCGTACTGCGTCGCAGAATAGGCCTTGTTCGTAAGGCTTGAGAGGTACGCGATGAAGGCCGCGCTCGCAAGACCTGCCGCAAGGTTGTCGGCGGACACCGTGAAGATGAGAAATCCTACGTTGTGACCAATGCCGGCCAGTGCGGCGAAGAGAAGGTTCGTCACGGCGGCAAGGACCGCACCGACGGCCATCGTCTTGAGAATTCCCAGACGCATCGTCACGATGCCGCCCACGAAAGCACCCGCGAGCGTCATCACGACGCCGAACACCTTGGAGACCGTCGCGATCTCCTCCTTGGTGAAGCCCGTGTCCGAATAGAAGGGGTTGGCCATCACGCCCATGACGATGTCGGAGATGCGGTAGGTGGCGATCAACAGCAGAATGCCCGCCGCCCCCCAGCCGAAGCGCACGAAGAAGTCCCTGAAGGGCGCGACAACATTGATAGCGAAGCGCTCGGGCCACGAGCGGCTCACGGCTTCTACGGGCCGGACGGGTGCCTCGGGCTCCTTCACGAAGAGCACCGTCAGCACGCCCACGCACATGGACGCCGCCATGCCGAGATAGGCGAACTCCCAGGCATGCGGAAAGTAGCCCGTCTCTCCGCCTGCGCTCCAGGCCGCCAGCGCGAGCGTGCCTGCGCCCGCCCAGATCATGGCCAGCCGATAGCCCGTCTGGTACATGGCGGCGAGCACGGCCTGCAGATTCGAGTCCGCAGACTCGATGCGGTAGGCGTCGAGCGCAATGTCCTGTGTCGCCGAAAAGAACGCGCACATGAGCGCAAAGACCATGATACCCTGCAGGTGATGCAGGGGATCCGACACCGCCATGCCCGCCAACGCCGCAATGACGCCCGCCTGGGACAGCAGGAGCCAGGAGCGACGGCGCCCGAGCAGGCGCCCGAGCACGGGAATGCGCAGACGGTCGACGGCCGGCGCCCACACCCACTTGAAGCCGTAGACGAGTCCGATCCAGCTGAAGAAGCCGATGGTCTTCAGATCAACCCCCGCCTCCCTCAGCCAGAAGCTGAGCGTGCCCAGAATAAGCAGCAGGGGAAGTCCCGAGCTGAAGCCAAGCAGGAACATCCTGACAGGCTGAGGCTGCAGGTAGACACGAAAGTCGAATATCAGCGCCCTGACGTTCATTTAGACCAGATCTTTCTTCGTCAGCCAGACCCATTCGCCCTGCTTGAGCGTCTCGGGCATCACGTAGAGGCCGAAGGCGGAGCGGTGAAGGCCGTCGCAGCGGTTCGAGCACGCTGCGATCATGCGCTTGACCTGATGGTACTTGCCCTGCACGAGCGTCATGCGAAGATGGTGTTCGTCAAGGATCTCCACGTCCTTGGCGGCCACGGGCTTGGGATCGTCGTCGAGCACGACGCCCGCCATGAGCTTTTCGCGAGTCTTCTCATCCACGGGATGCCTGCAGACGACGTCGTAGATCTTCGAGACGTGGCGCTTGGGATGGATGAGACGATGCTGCAGCGCGCCGTCGTCCGTAAAGATCAGCACGCCCGTCGTATCGACGTCGAGACGGCCAACGGGCTGCATGTTGCGGCGGCGAAGCGGACTTGGCAGCAGCGTCATGACGGAGGGATGAGCGGAAGGCTTCATCGAGCACTCGTAGCCCGCAGGCTTGTTGAGCGCAATGATCGCCTTCTCAAAGTACGGCCAGTCGGTGCCGAGGCAGCGGAAGACGAGACCTTCGGTCTCGACGTCCTCGTCGGGATCGTCGTGCACTTCGGCTGCGATTTCAACGGCACCGGAGGCCACCATGGCCGCACAGTCATAGCGCGTGCCGAAGCCCTGGGAAAAAAGCACGTCCTTGAGCAGCATTCGTCAGTCCTCGAGAGAAAAGTCGTAGTCGATGGTGAGCGGCGCATGATCCGAGAACTTCTCGTCCGGATAAATCGACGCGGCGCGGGCGGCAGCCGCCACGTTTTCGGTGGCCAGATGATAGTCGATGCGCCAGCCGACGTTCTTGGCACGCGCCTGACCGCGCTGGCTCCACCAGGTGTACTGCTCGGGTCTGGCGTCGACAAGACGGAAGACGTCGCGCCAACCGTGCTTCTCGAACAGATCCGTCAGCCACTGGCGTTCCTCGGGAAGAAAGCCCGAGTTCTTGACGTTGCCCTTCCAGTTCTTGAGGTCGATCTCCTTGTGGGCGATGTTCACGTCGCCGCAGAGAATGACGCGACGGCCGGAGGTCCTGAGCTCGTCCATGTGCTTCAGGAAGGATGCGAGGAAGCGGAACTTCGCCTCCTGACGTTCCTCGGACGAGGAGCCCGATGGGAAATAGCAGGAGATGACGCTGAGATCACCAAAGATCGCCTCAACATAGCGGCCTTCGGCATCAAACTCGGGATCGCCGAATCCGTAGCGGACCTCGTCGGGCTTCCGACGGCACCAGATGCCGCAGCCCGAGTAGCCCTTCTTTTCGGCGCAGTGGAAGAAGGCCTGATAGCCGGGAAGCCCGGCGACCTCGGCAGGGATGTCCTTCTCCTGAGCCTTGAGTTCCTGGATGCAGAGCACGTCCGCGTTCTGGGCCTGAAACCAATTGAAGAAGCCCTTGGTCAGTGCGGAACGCACGCCGTTGGCGTTGAAAGTCACGATACGGAACATCGGAGTCCTCTAGAAACAAGATTCGAATGGTTAAGGATACCGAGGTTTAGCAGTACAATGCCACACGATCCCGCGAGGTCGTGCGACCTCTTTTTCCCTTTTGAAAAAACAGTCATGCAACCGATTCAAGAACAGTTCATCGAATTTGCCCTGGAAGCCGACGTCCTTCGCTTCGGCGAGTTCAAGACCAAGGCCGGCCGTCTCTCTCCGTACTTCTTCAACGCCGGCCTCTTCAACACCGGTGCCCTGCTCGACCGCCTCGGCGAGTTCTATGCGAAGACGCTTCTGGCTGCCCGCGACGCCGGCCGCATCGAGTTCGACATGATTTTCGGTCCCGCCTACAAGGGCATCCCGCTGGCCGCCTCCGTGGCCATGAATCTCTCCCGCCTCGGCTGCGACGTGCCCTGGGCCTTCAACCGCAAGGAAGCCAAGGACCACGGCGAAGGCGGCGTGATCGTCGGCGCCCCGCTCAAAGGCAAGGTCGTGATCATCGACGACGTGATCTCCGCCGGCACCTCCGTGCGCGAATCCGTCAAGATCATCCAGGCCAACGGTGCCGTCCCCTCCGGCGTGCTGATCGCCCTTGACCGTCAGGAACGCGGCGGCAATGCCGTCGAAATGACGGAAACCTCCGCCGTTCAAGACGTCGAAAAGACGCTCGGCATGAACGTCGCCTCTATCATCTGCCTCAACGACCTGCTCGCCTTCATGAACGGCGACACGGACATGGCCAAGGCCGTCTCCTGCCACAAGGAAGCCGTGGCCGCCTAACGTGCCCGCTAAGGCGCCTGAGAGGCACGCTGAACAGCGTCGGGCCTGAGGCCCGACAACAAAAAAGGAAGCGTCAAATGACGCTTCCTTTTTTTATTTGCCGGTCAGGCGAACTGATCAGGCGCCGAGCTTCTTGCGAAGGAGTTCGTTGACCTGGGCGGGATTGGCCTTGCCGCGCGTGGCCTTCATGCACTGGCCCACGAGAGCGTTGAAGGCCTTCTGCTTGCCTGCGCGGAACTCGTCGACGGACTTCTGGTTCGCCGCAAGCACTTCATCAATGATGCCTTCGAGCGCGCCGGTGTCTGAAATCTGCTTCAGACCCTTGCTCTCGATGAGCGCGTCGACGTCGGTGCCCTCGCCTTCCCAGACGGCCGCAAAGATCTGCTTGGCGCCCTTCTGGTTGACGGTGTTGTCGAGGATGCGGCCGAGAATCGCGGCGAGGATTTCAGGCGTCACGGGTGCCTTGCCGAAGGTCATGCCCTCGACGCCGTTGACGGCGGCGGAGAGTTCGCCCATGACCCAGTTGGCGGCCATCTTGCGGTCGGAGACCTTGGCGGCAAGCGCAACGTAGTAGTCGGCGATGTCGCGGCTGGCGGTCAGCATCGAGGCATCGTACTGCGGCAGGCCGAATTCGGACTGCAGGCGCTCGCAGAGCTGGTGCGGAAGCTCGGGCATCTCGCCGCGAACCCTTTCGATCCATTCGTCGCTGATTTCGAGCGGAAGAAGATCGGGATCCGGGAAGTAACGGTAGTCCATCGAGTCTTCCTTCGTGCGCATCTGACGCGTCTCGCCCTTGTCCGGGTCATAGAGGCGGGTGGCCTGAACGACCTTGCCGCCGTCCTCTATGAGCTCGATCTGGCGACGGACTTCGTAGTCGATGGCTTCCTGCAGGAAGCGGAAGGAATTCAGGTTCTTGATTTCACAGCGCGTGCCAAACTCCTTCTGGCCGACGGGGCGCACGGACACGTTGGCGTCACAGCGGAAGTTGCCCTCCTGCATGTTGCCGTCCGAGATGCCGAGCCAGACCACGAGGGCGTGAAGCGCGCGGGCGTAGCCCACAGCTTCGGCGGCGGAGCGCATTTCCGGTTCCGTCACGATCTCGAGAAGCGGCGTGCCGGCGCGATTGAGATCGATGCCGGAGCAGCCCTGGACGAGGCCGTGAATGGACTTGCCGGCGTCTTCCTCAAGATGAGCGCGCGTCAGGTTGACGGTCTTGACGTACGGATCCCCCTTCTTGGGCTGAACGGGGAAGGTCAGCTTGCCACCGAGGACGACCGGCAGCTCGAACTGACTGATCTGGTAGCCCTTGGGCAGGTCAGGGTAGAAGTAGTTCTTGCGGTCGAAAACGGAATGATTCGCGACCGTGGCGTCGATGGCGAGGCCGAAGCGGATGGCCTTCTCAACGGCGCTGTGGTTGAGCACCGGCAGGCTGCCGGGAAGAGCCAGGTCAACGTAGCAGGCGTTGACGTTGGGCTCGTCGCCGAAGTGGCGGGCGGCACCGGAAAAAATCTTGGAACGGGTCGAGAGCTGAACGTGCGTCTCAAGACCGATCACAACTTCCCACTGCATGGTTTATTTCTCCTGAGACTCTCAATAACCGGCCGGACGGCGAAGATGCCAGTCCGTTTCACGCTGCCAGGCAGCCGCGACCCCGAGCAGACGGGCTTCGCTGAACGTTTCGCCGAGTAGCTGGAAGCCGAGCGGGCGGCCGTTGGAATGGATGCCGCACGGCACGGAAATGCCGGGCAGGCCTGCGAGAGAGGCAGGCACGGTGTAGAGGTCGGACAGATAGGCCGAGACGGGGTCAGCATTGGCGCCGAAGTCGTAGGCGGTGCCGGCCGTCACGGGGCTGATGATCACGTCGACCTTTTTGAAGGTTTCATGGAATTCCTTGGCAATCAGGCGACGGACCTTCTGAGCCTTCAGGTAGTAGGCGTCGTAGTAGCCGTGGGAAAGCACGTACGTTCCGATCATGATGCGGCGCTTGGGTTCCGCACCGAAGCCCTCGTTGCGGGACTTCTTGATCATGTCAACGATGTCCGTATAGTCGGCGGCGCGATGACCGTAGCGAACGCCGTCGAAGCGGGACAGGTTGGAGCTGGCTTCGGCACAGGCCACGACGTAGTAGACGGGCACGCCGAGCTCGGCCATCGGCAGCTCGATGTCGACGATTTCAGCACCGAGGCGGCGGTACGTTTCGATAGCCTCTTCAATGGAGGTGCGGAGTTCGGGATCGAGCCCCTCGCCGAGCCACTTGCGCGGCACACCGATTCGAAGGCCGGCGACGCCGTCGTTGAGGTGACGCTTGAAGTCCTCGGTGGGCATGTTGACGGACGTGGAGTCCTTGGGGTCGAAGCCGACCATGCTGCCGAGCACCCATGCGCAGTCCTCGGCCGAATGACCGAGAAGACCAGCCGTGTCGAGCGAGGAGGCGAAGGCAATCATGCCGAGACGGGACGGACGGCCGTACGTGGGCTTCATGCCGGTCACACCGGTGAAGCTGGCCGGCTCGCGGATGGAGCCACCCGTGTCGGTGCCTGTGACGATGGGCGCGAGACCTGCGGCCACGGCGCTCGAGGAGCCGCCGGAGGAGCCGCCCGGAACGGCGTTCGCGGCCCAGGGATTGAAGACCTTCGCTCGAGCA